>OCVV011218561.1_pt1 | contig 16443 bp, 13 predicted proteins | sample 1539721 | NCBI WGS metagenome assembly OCVV01 (sample SAMN02144230, study PRJEB22623) | gut metagenome | biome: sheep rumen | host: Ovis aries | place: New Zealand | reverse complement strand
TGATATTTGATAATTCCGCTATTTTCTCAACAATAGAATGGTCAGATAAAAAATTCTGACCATATTGTTTTTTTACTCTAAAATTATTTTTATTGATTTGATTTTGAATTTGAGTCTTATTTTGCATATTTTTATTTTATCATATCGCTTTAATTTTGTGTGGTAAAATAGAAATATAATAATTTCTATTAATTTAAAGGAGAAAAATATGTGCATTTTTTGTAAGATCGCAAATCATGAAATCCCATCAAAGGTAGTATATGAAGATGAAAAATATTTAGCTTTTTTGGATTTAACTCAAGTAACAACTGGACACACTCTAGTTATTCCTAAAAAACACTCAAGTAACATCTTTGAACTTGATGATGAAAATGATGATATTATGAGAGTAGTAAAACTCGTTTCAAGAAAATTAAAACAGTCTTTAAACCCTATTGGATTAAACATTATTTCAAACAATCAAAAGCCACTACAATCTGTTGAACATTTCCACATTCATTTGATTCCAAGATATGATAATGATGGATTTGATATAGGATTTGTAGATAATAGTAAAAACGTTGATTTAGATAGTATATTAAAGAGTATAAATAAATAGAAAACGGCTAATTGTAGCCGTTTTCTTTTATTTAATGATGTCTGTACCCATGTACTTTCTTAAAACTTCTGGAACCACTATAGAGCCGTCTTCTTGTTGGTAGTTTTCAAGTATCGCAACAAGCGTTCTTCCTACCGCAAGACCTGAACCATTTAAAATGTGTGGATATTCAAGTGGCTGATCTTTTGATTTTCTTACACGGATGTTTGCACGTCTTGCTTGGAAGTCTTCATCGTTTGAACAAGAAGATATTTCTCTATATCTATTTTCTGATGGGATCCATACTTCTAGATCGTATGTTTTAGCTGAGCCAAATCCCATATCGCCTGTACATAGTTCAACTACATGATAAGGAAGTTTTAATTGTTTTAATACTTCTTCAGCTTCATTAGTTAATTCTTCTAAAGCTTGGTATCCTAATTCTCTATCAACTATATTAATTAATTCAACTTTATTGAATTGATGTTGACGAATAATACCGTGAGTATCTTTTCCAGCTGATCCAGCTTCTTTTCTGAATGCGGTAGTATATGAACAATACTTAATTGGTAATTTAGAACCGTCAATTATTTCATCACGATACATATTGATAGTTGGTACTTCAGCAGTAGGATTTAAATATAATCCTCTATCATCATTAACTGCGAATGCATCATCTTTGAATTTTGGGAATTGTCCTGTTCCATACATTGACGCTGCGTTAATCATATATGGAGGCATACATTCTGTATATCCTCTAGATGAATGTAAATCCATCATGAATGCGATTAATGATCTTTCAAGTCTAGCTCCAAGTCCTTTATAGATTACGAATCTAGCGCCTGAGATCTTAGCAGCTCTATCAAAATCTAAAATATCTAAGTTAGTACCTAATTCATAATGTCCTTTTGGAACGAAATTAAATTTAGTTGGTTCACCAACAGTTCTTATAACTGTGTTTTCGCTTTCATCTTTTCCAACATGTACAGTTTCTTTTGGTAAATTAGGTAAAACATCTAAAATATCTTTAATTTTCTTTTGAAGTTCAGCCATTTCTTGATCTTTGGCTTGAATTTCGCTTTTGAGAGTTCCTATTGCATCAAAAATTTCTTTAGTGTCTTTACCGGTTCTTTTATATTCGCCTATTAATTTAGATGTTTGATTTGATTTAGCTTTTAAAGCTTCAACTTCTTGAATATCTTTTCTATATTGAACATCATATTCAACAAGTGTATTAACCTGATCTGTATAATCTCCAGGTCTAGTATTAAGTCTTCTAATGACTTCGTCTTTATGTTCTCTAATATATTTAATGTCTAACATTTTGATACCTCTTAATTAAAATAGCTCGTCGCTTTTATCTTCAGCTTCTTTTACTGGAGCGTTTTCTTCTTTTAATGGTTCTGTTTGTGTTTCAGTAGAAATGGTTTCGTTTGTTTCTATAGTTTCTTCTTCATCTTCGTCTCTTGGGAGAAGAACCATTGTTTCTACTTTATGACCTTCAAGTAAGTTCATAATTCTAACGCCTTGAGTCGCTCTAGATAAGACGCTTATCTGGTCAACGTGAGTTCTAATTGTCATTCCCTTATCAGTAATGATAAATAAGTCTTCTTCACCTGTAACAACTTCAAGTCTAGTTAATTTACCGTTCTTTTCAGTGATATTGATTGTCTTAACACCCTTACCACCTCTAGATTGTTGTCTATATTCGCTTACGAACGTTCTCTTACCATAACCAAATTCAGTTAATACAAGAAGTTGTTCGTCTTCGCTTTCAGCGATTGTTGCGCCAATAACTTTATCGTCTTCAGATAGGTCGATTCCTCTAACGCCTGCAGCGTTTCTTCCCATGCTTCTAACATCATTTTCATTGAATCTGATTGCTTTACCTTGTTGAGTTGCGATTATTACATCCTGATCACCGTTTGTTAGGAATACATAATGTAATATATCATCTTCTCTTAAAGTTAAAGCACGAATTCCTGATGTACGTATATTCTTAAATTCACTGATATGTGTTCTCTTAACAACACCATATTCACTGACGAAGAAAATATATCCGTTTTCAAAATCAGAAACATTCATTACTGCAGTTAGGTGTTCATTATCAGGAAGAGCTAACATATTAACGATAGGAGTTCCTTTAGAAGTTCTAGATCCCATTGGAATTCTATACGCTTTTAATTTAAATACTCTACCTAAATCAGTAAAGAATAGTAGATAGTCATGAGTTGATGTAAATATTGCTTTTCTAACAATATCATCACTATGAACTTTCATTCCAGTCTTGCCTTTACCGCCTCTATTTTGTGCTTTATATTCATCAGGTAGCATTCTTTTAACGTATCCACCTTCAGTTATCGCAACAATAACGTCTTGTTTAGGGATTAAATCTTCATTTTCGATTTCAGCTGAAGAATAATAATCGATATCAGTCTTTCTATCATCTCCATATCTATTCTTAACATCATTAATTTGTTCTTTTAAGATACGATGTTGTTCAGCTGGATCCGCAAGAATCTTTTCATCTTCAGCGATATTAGCGATTGTTTCATTGAGTTCAGTTTTAATCTTATCTACTTCAAGTCCGCTTAAACGTCTAAGTGGCAAAGCTAAGATTGCTTTAGCTTGTTCATTAGTTAATGTAAATCTTTCGATTAATTTTTCTTCAGTATCATCATATGAATTTCTGATGATATGGATAACTTCATCGATATTATCACACGCTATAATATAACCTTCTAATATACTCTTTCTTGCGATTGATTTTTCTAAATCATATTGAGTTCTATTTAATAATACATTTAATTGATGTTTATAATATACTTCTAACGCTTTTTTAAGTGATAATAATTCAGGCTGATTATCAACTAAAGCTAACATTATGATAGAGAAGCTTGTTTGAAGAGGAGTATATTTAAATAAGTTATTAAGTAGTATTTCCGCAGACGCATCCTTTTTAACTTCAATAACGATTCTTACATCGCCCTTAGAAGATTCGTCTCTTAAATCTACAATACCGTCTATCTTCTTTTCTTGGCCTGCTAGAGGTTTTTCTTTTGCGAGTTCAGCTATCTTTTCAATTAGTTGAGACTTGTTTACAGCGTATGGAATTTCGTTAACGATAATTTGTTTTTTGCCGTTTTCCATTTCAACTATTTCGCACTTAGATCTGATTTGGATCATTCCTCTACCAGTTTCATATGCATCTTTTAATCCCTGAATTCCCATCACAACGCCACCAGTTGGGAAGTCTGGACCTTTGATATACTGCATCAATTCTTCAGTAGTGATATCTGGATTATCCATATATGCTAGATATCCATCTACAACTTCTCTTAAGTTGTGTGGTGGAATATTTGTAGCCATACCTACCGCGATTCCTACTGCACCATTACAAAGAAGGTTAGGGAATGCGGCTGGTAAGTAAACTGGTTCTTGTTCAGTTGAATCATAGTTATCTTGGAATGGTACTGTACGCTTATCAATATCCTTAAGCATTTCTTCAGTGATTTTCATCATCTTACATTCTGTATAACGCATTGCGGCTGGTTTATCACCGTCGATTGAACCGAAGTTACCATGTCCATAAACTAATGGATATCTATATGAGAATGGTTGAGCCATTCTGGCTGCGGCTTCATAGATTGCAGTGTCACCGTGTGGGTGATACTTACCCATAACGTCACCAACTAGTCTTGCGCACTTCTTAAATTGAGAAGTGTATCCCATTCCTAGTTCGCTCATATCGAATAATATTCTTCTTTGAACAGGTTTTAATCCATCTCTTGCGTCTGGAAGAGCTCTATCTACGATAACGCTCATCGCGTAAGACAAGAACGATGTACGCATAGATTCATTTAAATCTACATCTTGTACATTTTTTATATTAGTCCATCTATTTTCATCGTTTATTACATTTTCAGTAGACATATTTCCTCCTAGTAATCAAGATCCTTAACGTATCCTGCGTTTTCATTGATGAAATCACGTCTTGGTTCAACATCTTCACCCATCAATGTAGAGAATGTTTGATCCGCAACTATCGCATCAGCTAAGTTAACTCTTAATAATACTCTGTTATCAGGGTTTAATGTAGTATCCCATAATTGAGTATGGTCCATTTCACCTAAACCTTTATAACGCTGTATTTGTGGTTTAGAACTTAATCCTTTTAATATTGTGTCTCTTTCTTCATCAGAATAAGCATATTGAATATTTTTACCAGATTGAATTCTATAAAGTGGTGGTTGAGCGATATATACATATCCAGCTTCAATTAGTGGTCTCATATGACGATAGAAGAATGTTAGAAGAAGAGTTCTAATATGTGCTCCGTCGACATCCGCATCGGTCATAATAACGACTTTATGATATCTCGCTTTAGTAATATCGAAATCAGCGTCCATTCCAGAACCAAAAGCTTGAATCATAGAAACTAGTTCACGGTTAGCTAAAATCTTATCCATTCTAGCTTTTTCAACATTTAATACCTTACCACGTAATGGTAATATAGCTTGGTATTCAGCGTCTCTACCTTGTTTTGCGCTGCCTCCGGCTGAATCACCCTCGACGATAAATACTTCTGATTTAGTAGGGTCTTTACTTCTACAATCAGATAGTTTTGATGCGAGACCTAAATTGTCGAGTGGGCTCTTTCTTTGAACTAATTCTCTTGCTTTCTTAGCTGCGATTCTAGCGTGCGCAGCAGTTAATGCTTTATCTATTATAGTTTTAGAATCATTAGGGTTTTCATCTAAGAATCTTTGTAGTTGTTGGCCCATAATATTAGTCACAACTCTTCTTGCGTCTTCAGAGCCTAATTTTGTCTTGGTTTGACCTTCAAATTGTGGATCAGGGTGTTTAACTGATACTATAGCAATTAAACCTTCTCTTGAGTCGTCACCAGTTAAAGATTCATCCTTTTTAAATAATCCATGGTCGTTAGCGTATTTATTTAATAATCTAGTTAGTGTAGTTTTGAAAGCTTCTTCGTGAGTTCCGCCTTCTGGGTTGAAAATGTTGTTTGTATAACAATATAACATAGTGTTGAATGTGGTGTTGTATTGCATTGCGATTTCAACTTGAATATGAGCTTGTTCGCCTTCAAAATACATCGCTTTTTGATTTAGTTTAGTTTGACCATTATTCAAGAATTCAACATATTCTTTTAAACCACCATCATATTTATATGTGACTGTTTCTTTTTCTTCGCCAGTTCTTTCATCAGTGATAGTGAATATTACCCCTTTATTTAAGAACGCTAATTGTTGTAATCTCGCTCTAACAGTTTCATAGTTATATCTTGTTCCTTCTTGGAATATTTCAGGGTCTGGTGAGAATACTACAGTAGAACCATGATCATCAGTTTTATCAATAATCTTTAAATCAGTATGGATATCACCATGATCATATTCTTGATAATATACGTTTCCTTCTCTTCTTACATAAACATGTAACCATTTTGAAAGAGCATTAACAACTGATGCGCCAACACCATGAAGACCGCCAGACACTTTGTATGCGCCGTCTTCAAATTTACCACCAGCGTGGAGCGTTGTGAATACACTCTCTATCGCAGGACGGCCAGTTTCTGGGTGAATACCTACTGGAATGCCACTACCATTATCTGTAACGCTAACAGCGTCGTCATTTAGAAGTTTAACATCGATTTGGTTACATCTTCCAGCTAATGCTTCATCTACTGCATTATCGACTATTTCCCATACTAAATGATGCAGTCCTTGAGGCCCTGTAGTTCCTATATACATACCTGGACGAAGTTTAACAGCTTCAAGGCCATGTAGAATCTTAATATCTTCTGCATTATAATCCTTTTTTACTTCTCCTAAATCTTCATCGCTTCCTACATGAATTTCTTGTTTGTCAATTTCTTCAAACATTAATTCTTCACGTGTTTTTGTTTGATTTTCTTCGCTCATACAATCTGTGTCTCCCTTATTGTTGCGTGATTAATTGTAAATACCTTCGCATTATTCAGTGCATTTCTGCCTATTTTTTGTAAATCTGTTGTGGTTATTATTATCTGCATGGTTCTATCAAGCATCAACAATAGCCTATTTTGGTGATTCTTATCTAATTCAGAAAATACGTCATCAAGAAGCACCACCGGAGATTCTCTTTTAACCCTTTTTAAAATCTCCGCTATCGCAAGTTTTAAAGAAAGCGCAAGCATTCTTTGTTCTCCTTGTGAACAACTCGTCTCAAAATCTTGTCCGTTCTTTAAAAACCTTAAATCATCTCTATGACATCCGTTTTGAGTAGCGCCATATTGAATATCTTGTTTTGTTCTTTTTTTATAGAATTCAACATCATTTTCAAAATTGATTAGATATTCAATTTTTATATTCGCTTTTTCTCCACTTAATTCAAAATATTTATCATTGGTTATTTCTTCAAGCTTAGTAATGAATTTCTTTCTTTTGTCGTATATTCTTTCGTTGCTTATGGAGAATTCTTTAGTAATAACATTTAACATTTCATCATCATTTAGTTCATCACTATCAAGTTTAGAATATAGATACTTAAGATAATCATTTCTTAATTTTAGCTGTTTCCTAAAATTATTAAATTCGTCTACATATGTTTTATCTAACTGAAATAAAGATAAATCTAGTAGTTTTCTTTTTTCTTGTGGACCATTTTTAAAGATGAATATATCTTCTGGTGAAAACATCACCACATTTAGTTTTCCTATAAAATCAGATAGTTTCTTTTCTTCTACATTATTTATAGTTACCCTTTTACCATCTTTAGTTGCGATAACCACAAATTCATCTTCTCTATCATAATAAGATACTTTGGATGATATTTTATAGAACTGAGAATCATACAAGATAATATCTTTATCTTTTGTTTTATAACTCCTCGCTAGAGATAAAACATAGATAGATTCAAGTATATTTGTTTTTCCGGCTGCGTTGTCTCCTATAAATATGTTTATTGATGGGGATAAGTTGATCGTTGTTTTTTTATAGTTTCTAAAATTAGTTAAACTTAAACTATTTATTTTCATTCTTTACGATATAGGATATTCCCTCTATTTTAAGAATATCGCCATCATAAAGTTTTCTTCCTCTTCTTCTTTCTATTTCATCATTTACATAAACATCATTCATAGATAAATAGACTTTTGATTCGCCACCACTATAAATGATATCAAGTATTTTTAATGCATTTTGAAGTTGAATATACTCTGTGTTAATAACGATTTCTTTCATGATTTTTCCCCTAAACAGCCTATAAATATTGTATAATATTTATAGTTAAAAAACAATCAATAATTCCTTAAAATTTTAATTTTAAGAGCTTTTTTATTATAATTATGAAAATTCTTTGTTTTATAGAAAAAATGCTCACAGCCAATTTAAAATGGTTAGCTATGAACATTTTTCTAAATAAGAAAGTCTCTTTTTATTAATTCTAAGTATTTTGAGATGTTTTGATGCATCTTTAATCTAGTCTCATTTTCTCTATAAAGGAACTGTATTCTATTTACTTTATAGAAGAAATTAAAATTAGGTGATATATCTATAGCGTATTTAAATAGAGACTGAGGATCTACAGTTTTTGACTTTTCTGGGCTTAATACAAATAGTATTTGATATTCTCCAATATCCACTCTTTCAAAGTCCATTGAGTTAATTAAATTCTCAGTTAATTTAGAATAGATATATTCTAGTAGGTTTTCTCTAACAGGACCAAATCTATCTTCTAATTCTTTTACTAGGTTATCTAATTCTTCTTTAGATTTTATCTTAGATATCTTTGTATGTATTTCGATTAAAACATATTCATCAGAAATATAGTCATTATCAATGTGCCTAGACATTAATACTCTTATATCTTCTTTATCATCAGCCTTTTCTGTTTCTAATCCTTTCTTTTTCTTTATTTCTTCATCTAGAATCTTAAGATATAAATCAACACCGACCTTATCCATAAAGCCAGATTGTTCTTTTCCTAAAACTTCACCAGCTCCTCTATTGGTCAAGTCTCTTACCGCAATCTTAAATCCTGATCCTAACTCCGCAAAATCCTTGATCGCTTTTAATCGTTTAACCGCGTCTTCTGTTAATCTTGCGTTCTTTTCATACATTAAGTATGCATAAGATATTTTATCGCTTCTTCCAACTCTACCTTTAATTTGGTAAAGTTGAGCGAGCCCATATCTTTCTGCGTCATGAACAATTAGTGTATTGGCGTTTGGAATATCAACGCCTGTCTCAATTATTGTGGTCGTAAGAAGAATATCGGAGTCTTGATTGATAAATGAATCGATAGTTGTTTCAATTTCATCTCTATCCATTTTTCCATGGATAATAGATAATCTTGCTTCAGGAACTAAAGAATGTACATATTCAACAACTCTATCCATATCTTCAACTCTATTATATAAATAGAATACTTGACCACCTTTAGATAGTTCTCTTTCTATCGCGTCTTTAACGACGTAATCATTTCTTTCTAGTACATAAGTTTGAATAGGATATCTTCCTTTAGGAGCCGTTTCAATTAAAGAAATGTTTTTGATTCCTGTAATAGCCATCTGTAATGTTCTAGGTATAGGTGTCGCTGTTAAAGTAAGACAATCGACATTCGTCTTCATTTCTTTAATTTTTTCTTTAGCTTCTACACCAAATCTTTGTTCCTCATCGATTATGAACAAACCAAGGTTTTTGAACACAACGTCCTTTGATAATAATCTATGTGTTCCAATAATAATATCTAAGGTTCCTCTTTCTAGATCAATAAGATTCTTTTTTATCTCTTTATTAGAAACAAATCTAGAAATCAAGCCCACGTTAACCCCATATTTATCCATTCTTTCTTTAAATGTATAGTAGTGTTGTCTCGCAAGAATAGTGGTTGGAGCTAAATACGCGACTTGTTTTCCTGAAAGCACAGCTTTAAATGCCGCTCTTAAAGCGACTTCTGTTTTTCCAAAACCAACATCACCACAGATTAGTCTATCCATTGGTTTTGTGCTTTCCATGTCGTTTTTAACATCTATTATAGTTTGAGCTTGATCCTTCGTTAACTCATATTTAAAATCATTTTCAAACTGTTTTTGTGTCTCATCATCTTTTAAATACGCAAAGCCTTCAACTCTTTCTCTTTCAGAATATAAATTAAGAAGTCTTTCTGCGAGCTCACCAGCTTTCTTTCTAGCGTTATTTCTAGTTTTTTGCCACTCCTTTGAATTTAGACTTGAAAGTTTTGGTGTATATGATTCACTTCCAGCGTATTTAGATAATGTATGTAAGTTTTCTACTGGAATATAAACAGATTGGTCTTTGTCATATTTAATATGAATAAAATCGCTTGTATGTTGTCCAAGAGTCATTGTAGTAATTTCTAAGAATTTACCAATACCGTACTCATAATGAACAACGTAATCGCCTATTTTAAGTTCGTTTATAGACTTTAATCTCTTTGTTTCAATAGATAAATTATATTTACCCTTTTTAACTGGGTATGATTTAAATAGATTCTGTTCAGATAAACATCTGGTATTTAGAGAATCTATATCAAACGAAACAAAAGGTACGTCCTTAACTAAATTAATCTTTCCTGGAACAATTTTATCAAACACTTCAACAAACTTAACATTGTTTTCTATAAACGCAGTTTTTAACACATCATAAGATGATTCATTTAAGTTTATGATTGTTGTTTTAGTTGATCCAGCTGATTTTAATTCCGCAATAAATAAATCTAATCTATTTTCATAATGAGTTATTTCTTTAGAATTTAATCTAATATCATCAAGCTCATAGAATCTCTTTGTCTTAGTTAAATAAACAATATGATCAAAAGAATATGTATCTAATTTATTTAAAAACATCGTAGAACTAAAATAGTCTTTGAAATCAGATAGATAATCATATATCTGATTGTTGATTACAGCTTCTTGTTTTACAATATCTTCATATTCATAAAACAACACAATCTTATTATCGATATAATCTAAAAAAGAATAGTTTTCAGTAATAAAAATTGATAAGTATTTTTGTAATATAGTATTTTCAGAAAAATCATTTAGATAATCTAAATCTTTTGTAAATTTTTCTCTTGTTTTAGAGCTTAGATTTTCTGATAATTTATCGTTAATAAAGAAACGTATAACTTCTTTTTCTTGTTCGGAGAATAATATTTCTGTTTTAGGCATTACAGAAATACTGTCTATTTCTCCTTTAGATCTTTGAGATTCGATATCAAGAACTTTAATTGTATCTACTTCATCGCCAAAAAAATCAAGTCTATAAGCTTTTTGATCATTGATTGGGAAAATATCTAATATAGAACCTCTTAAAGATATATCGCCTTGTTTTTCTATTGTATAATTTCTTTCATATCCAGCTTCTAGTAGTTTATCCAAAATGTTTTTTGGCTTAATCTCATCTCCCTTTTTAATATTTAAGATATGAGATTTGTATACATCTTTATATGGAACTTTAGTTAAAACAGCTGATAATGGGGTTATGATAATAGATTTATAAGAGTTATTAAATATTGCGGAAAGCGCATTTACTCTTTGTAATTTAAAATCAAATGATTCAGTTAATAATTCAACAGATACCAAATCGTCTTTTGGATAAAAGTAAACATTATCTAGAGCTTGTGATAGATTATCATATAGTTTTTGTGCTTGAAATATATTAGGCGTTACAACTACAATAGTTTCATCAAGTTCATTATTTAAACATAGGGAAATAAGCGAAGCAGAATCTTTGTTCACTTCGCTTATTTCTACTTTACTATTCGATTTTGTCTTATCTAAAATTTCTTTGATTATAGGAAATTTTAATAAATAATCACTATAAAGAATCATTTACATTATATCTGTTCATTATTAAATCAAAGGATTCGCCTTTTATAAACATGTCGATGATTTCATCGGTTTTAACAAATGATTCTTTCATTTTTTTAAGTTCATCTTTGGAGAACTTAGATAGAACATAATCTATCGTATCATATTCGGGTTGACCTAACCCGAATCTAAGTCTTTTAAAGTTTTCGCTTCCAAGATTAGAAATAATAGATTTTAATCCATTATGTCCACCAGCTGAACCCTTGTTTCTTAATCTTATCTTTAAAAAAGGAATATTGAAATCATCAGATATTATTAATATATCATCTATATCTATCTTATAAAAATTAACTACAGCCCTTACAGATTCACCACTTAGATTCATATATGTTAGAGGTTTTAAAAGAATAAAATCTTTATCAATATATAAATCACCTTTAAATTCCTTCTTTGTTTTAAAAGAATATCTTTTAGATTCAGCGTAATTATCCAAAACCATAAACCCAACATTATGTCGGGTGTTTTTATATTTTAAATCTGGATTTCCAAGGCCTACTATTAGTTTCATTTTACTTTTTCTTTGGTTTGATGACGATATGTCTTTCTTTTCCTTCGCCTTCTGATTCAGTATATACATCTCTCCAGTCAGCGAGTTTAGCGTGAACAATTCTTCTTTCGAAAGAATTCATTGGTTCTAGATGAGCTTCAATCTTAGTTTCAGCAACTTCTTTAGCGGTCTTAGTGGCGATGATTTCAAGGTGTTTATTTCTTGATTCTTTATATCCACCGCAATCAACGGTCACTTGATATTCGTCTTCGTCTTTATCTCCATTCACAACGCATCTAACGAGCGTTTGAATAGATTCTAAAGTTTTTCCACCTTTTCCAATTAAAATAGGGTTTTCTTCAGAAGTAATAACATATCTTAATTCTTTGTTTCCAGATTTCTTTCTAAGTTCAACTACAGCCTTGATTTCAAGACCTTCTAATATAGTTTTAAGATATTTTAATCCTTCCATAGGACGATCTACTTTAAGTGTAGCGGTAACTTTATATAATTTTGAGAATAATTTCTTTTCTTCTTCTACTTGAAATTCTATCTGATCTTTAGTCGCTTTGAGCTCGTTTTCAGCTTGTTCGTATGCATCTTCTAAAGATTTTGATTCAATATATACTTGTTTCATTAATATCTACCTCTTGATTTTCCGCTTTTTAATTGGAGTTTTTCTTCTTTCTTTTCTTCTTGTAATTTAGAAATGAATGTTTGTCCTATTTGATAAATATTACCAATAATCCAGTAGAACGCAATACCTGATGAATTCCAAGCAAACACTACCATCATTACAGTCATAACTATCATCATAATGAGCATAGATTTGTTGCTTTGTTGGTTCTTAGCAGTATAGAAGTTAGCTTTCTTTCTTTGAACTCTCTTTGCCATATAAGTTGATAATAATTGAGATCCAATCATTGTGATACCAACTAATATCGCAAGCAACCAGTGACCAGACGCTTGTCCATAATTCATTGCGAATGTAGTAAATAAGAATTTATAGTTAACGTTTGCGTATAAAGGTGTAAGAGGGAATCTTTGAACAACTTGATAAACCGCAAAGAATATAGGCATTTGCGCAAATGGTAACAAGCATCCCCACATACTTACATGGTTTTTCTTCATTATCTGACGTATTTCCATTTGTTGTTTCATCTTTGAGTTTTGGTCAGTTTTTCCTTCATACTTCTTATTTAATTTATCTAATTCTGGTTGAACCTTAGCCATATTTGTGCTGAAACTATTTGTTTTAGCGTAAATTGGCCATCCAATAGATCTAATTAAGATTGTGAAGATTAATAGTCCTAGCCAATAATAGCCACCAGCTAAATTAGTAATCCACGCTAATAACTTTCCAAGCATTTCAATAATCCATTGCCATGGACCTGTTTTACTATTTAATTTAACAGTTGTTACTATGCTGGTATCGGATTCTGATGTAGATACAGTTGCTGTATTATAGAAATATAGACTGTTATTTTCTTTAAATACTTTTTGTCCGGCTAATTTTGTCTCATATAAAGCGTTATTTGTTCCAATAGAAATTTCATTTATTGCGAAAGAAGCTCCTCTAAATGATTTTCTATATTTATTAATTGCGCTCTTTTTAGCGTCTGGATTTTGACTCTTGTAATATTCTTCATCGATATTAGTACCAAATTCGAGTTTAAATACTAAAGATTCTTTCATTGAATCAGTTATTGTTCCGCTTTTAAATTCGAATGTTTCTTTAGTGAACGCATCTTTAGAAGCTATAGTTTTAATTACTTTATCTGATAAAGCTTTATAAACTCCATCTTCATAATAACCGATAGACATTTTATATGCTTTATTAACATATTTTTCTTCATTAGCGATCATAGATGCGCCTACAGTATAAGTTGTGTCTGAACTAATATAGTCATAATCAAAATCATATACTGTTTCGCCGTTTTCATTCTTAACAGCTTCTTTTCTATATAATTTAAAATCCATCTCAGAGATGTATCCTGCATCGCCAAGAGGAAGTCTATATGCGTTTTCGCTATCAGATTTTTGTCTACATCCTGTCATCAAAAAGACTAGAAACAGAGATATAAATACTAATAATGTACTCTTTTTCATTTATCCTCCAAAACATGAGCTTTTTTAAAAAGTTCAGTAATTTCATTTGTTATTTTAGTGTAGTCGAGGTTAGAAGCCGATGCCTTAACAACAAGAAAAAGATCAATATTACTCAGGAATTTTTGTTCGTGAACAATTGACCTAATTCTTCTTTTTATTAAGTTTCTATCTGTCGCATCACCATATTTTTTTGGAACACTTAAAGCGAAGCGGAAATGCGTATTTTCGTGGTTCGTCATTTTATATAATACAAAATATTTTCCACCCACAACTTCTTTGTTCTTGATTATGGCTTCGATTTCATCAGATTTCTTTATTCTAAACTCTTTTTTCATAATTAAATATAAAATAAAAACACTCAAAAATACTTAAATATATTTTCGGGTGTTTACAAGTACAATATATTTTTATTTAAGTTGTTTTTATTTATTTGTTTAAAATTAAACAGTAAGAGTCTTGCGGCCTTTTGCTCTTCTAGATGATAAAACTCTTCTTCCGCCTACAGAAGACATTCTAGCACGGAAACCATGTGTTCTTACTCTTTTAATTTTACTTGGTTGATATGTTTGACTCATAATTGGTGCCTCCTTTGTGAAAAACCACGCTTTTCTATTATAAAAAATATCTCTTCTTATGTCAACAATAAAATTGTTGGGATTTGTAGTTTTGGGCTATTTTATTGATATTGTATCGTTTTCTTTGATTTCTATCGACGTATTAAAGAAAGTTAAAACCAATTTTTCCATTTCTTTAATGTCGTTATATCCTACTGTTTCTATTGCAGAATGCATCGCAAGCTGAGGAAGTCCGATATCCGCAGTATTCATTTGAAGTTGGCTTGAAGTATCTAGTCCAATAGTTCCGCCATTTCTTAAATCTGATTTATTATAAAAATCTTGATATTGGACGTGTCCTTTTTTACAAATCATTTTAACTATAGATGATGAAAAACCGTCGGTCGCATAATTTGTATGGTGTTTAATCATAATTCCTTGGTTAAGGTGTGCTCCACAGTTTAAATCATATTTTTCTGGATGTGCTGGGTGAACCGCATGGCCATTATCAATAGATAGAACAAATCCGTTTCTTTTCGCTTTTAAGTAGTCTTCATCGTTATATCCTAACGCTCTATTTATCTTCTTTAGTGTTTCAGGTAAGAAACTTGAGCGTGCTCCTTGTTTAGTTAAACTACCAATTTCTTCATTATCAGCGAAAAATCCGATAGCTACACCTTTTGGTTTAGCATTAATGATAGATTCTAATATTGAATAACAGCTAGATAAATTGTCTATTCTAGGTGATGCGAGATATTCGCCATTAACTCCGCTTCTATATGGTTTAACATCAGGAACAACATATAAATCTGAATCGATTATCTTATCTTTTTTCTCAAATAACGAATATACGTCATCTACATTTCCAAGTAGTGGCTGCATATCGTTTTGAACACTCAACGCTATGCCATCATTAACTGTTGGATTATGATGAATACATAAACTAGGAATATTTATATTAAAATCGCTGGTTACTATTTTTGTTTCTATTCTATCGTTTTTTTCTACCATTATTCTTCCAGCGATTTTTAGAGGAATATCAAGCATAGAATATAAAATTAATCCGCCATATTTTTCAACATCTATTCTAGAACCACTATTTGATTTTGTGATCGTATTGCCTTTTATTTTTAATACAGGAGAGTCTGTGTGACATTCCGCAATATTAAATGCGTTGTTTTCAAGGCTACCAATATTTATTGCGATTACAGCACTAGAATTCTTTACTATATAAACCTTTGATCCTTTTTTAAGATTCCATGTTTCAGATTCATATAACCTTCTATATCCATATTTTTCTAGTTTGTTGATGATGTTTTTAGTTGTATGATACGCAGTATAAGAACTTCCTAAAAAATCTTCGATAGAATTAACTTCCTTGTTATAGTATTCTGATGATGACTTTAAATCTGATAATGTTGTTTCAAATATTACAGCTATTTTTTCAAGCATTTCATCAGATGGAGTATTTCCGTCTTGCTCATATGCAGAGTAAGCTTGTTGTGAGATACCGAGTATTGAAGCCATTTGTTGTTGTGTTAAATTGTTTTTTCTTCTAATTTCTTTTAATTTTTTCATATTTCACCATTTTACAATTATATTATTTATATATTTAGATTGTAATACAATTAAATAATATAAGCAATAAAAAAGCTCATATAAATATTTCGCAATAATTAGAATCGATAAATCTTTAATCGATTCTTTTTCTTATTGTATAATAGAGTATGGATACATATGAGATTAAACATTTAAAATCTATTGATATAAATGGTATGATTCATAATACTTATGCGTCTAATTTTTATGAACGAATAATGAA
>OCVV011361755.1_pt1 | contig 16447 bp, 16 predicted proteins | sample 1539721 | NCBI WGS metagenome assembly OCVV01 (sample SAMN02144230, study PRJEB22623) | gut metagenome | biome: sheep rumen | host: Ovis aries | place: New Zealand | reverse complement strand
CGGATTCTTACCGCCAACACACCGTTAGACTCCTCGCACGGTCGTACACGAGCTTCACGTTCCTAGCATGGGATATGCTGTATTAACGTTCGTCCCCCGCGATGTGCTCACACCACATCACGTTTTAACGCAAGTGTTGCCTCTACTCACAAGTAGAGCTTAGACTCCCAATTCTTGCGCGCTGTTATCTGCTCCCGCTTTGATCCGCACGGGGGCGAAATTGCCTGAATCGTAGGGAAGTCAACCATTTAGAGATATTCGCAATCATCCAACAGTTGCAAAATGTGTGATACTATGAGATAATATCCACATCAGCGACTCATTCAGGTTTTCGCCGGGTATGCTAATTTTTGGGCGCAAAATGCCCCAAAAAATCGGACTGACTAGCGAGGCCGAACGTATCCTAACTAACAAGTGTATATATATTCACTGGTGTATTTACAGACCAGACATGCTGCCCGGTTTTGGGCAGACTCCACCCTTGCGCGGGGAAATTTTAAAACCCAAATAAACGGATTTATTGGGCAAAAATCCCAAATATACACACACGTATGTGGGTATACACGCACTCAGGCACGCACGCACAACGCACGCGCACACACTCAGGTGTGCATACGCGCACGCGCACGCACGCATACGCGCACACATACGCGCACGCGCACGCGTGATGGTCGCCCTATAACCTACTAGGCGAATAGGTATTTGAAAAGTCATATTGCCTACTAGGCGAGTAGGTATTATCTGGCATTTACCCTATAACCTACTAGGCGAATAGGTTTTAGAAAAATCCTATAACCTACTAGGCAAGTAGGTATTTCATGGTCTGTGCATAATCTAAAAATGCACAGGCTCATAGCCAGAGAATAGAAATACACTTTTTAGTGTCTCATTATTAAATTGTCAGTGTACAACGGCAGCGTATTCTAATACATATAGGCATATATACTCCGTAGAATACAGGGATGCGCGTGCATAAAATTGTAGCATTGTTCCGTGGAATATGCATACAATATTGATTATGCACACTATATGTATTATTATACACTTCAAATAATGGAAAGTACCTTTTTAATATATACGATTACACTTTTTTCGGTCTGGACTCGAAAATCAGATACACTAATAGATATAATCATATACATTAAAAAAGCACTTTCCCCTTTTTAGGTTTTTGCCCGGCGGGGAAAGTACTTTTTTTGTTTCTCTTACGCGCCTATATAATAGGCGCGCTTTGCTTTATTTTGCGACCCGGAGTGCATTTTTTGTGCACTCAATCTTCCGATCAATTTCCGCCAACGTAGGATCGATTTTCTGAAAAATCATTTCCAAGTCATCGAAAGTTGCGGGGACATCGTAGTAACTATATTCCTTGTCTTTATCATGGATAGCTTCAAGAGCTACCATGATATCATCGGGGATACCACATTTTTTGATAATCCCCGACTTAAACAGGATACCGAACATTGTCAAATATACCTGTTCCAGAGCTTTTGTGTTGCTGTCAAAAGCCTTGCCATCACGATAAAAAGAAAGCTTGTCGCGATTCTTGTCTTTCGAGTTGACAGTCTCGAAAAACATATTCATAAATTTGCCATTGGGATTTACATCAATCCCATATTCAAGGAAGAAACTGCGAATTGCTGTTCTTATGTCCTTGCCGTTTTTAATCGCGCTTTCAAGACATCTATCCGATGTATTCTTGTTCCATACTTTGGAAATTTGCCTAGAAGCTTCCTTGTATCTTTCTTCAAGTTTTTCATAGTCATGAACCATGTTATGATAGTTCATTTTTGCGCTTTCAAGTGCCTTGTCGTTGTTTGTACTTTCCGCTTCCTTAATCGCATCGCCCCAGTTGTCAATCTCTTTAATGTAATGCTTTTTGATTGCATTCCATCTAGTGGAAAGAACTTCTTTCATGGTCTGTCTCTGGAAAAACAATGCAATGTGCGCTGTCATCGGCTTGCATGTCTTATCAAAGATATTCAAACCGTTGTTCACGATGTACATCGTTTTGCAGTTGTTCTGAATAAGCTTTTCACGTTCCGCTTCAAGTTCCGCAAGCGCTTTTTCCTGTTCCGCTTTGCGCTTATTCGCGTCTACCAGAGCGCGCGCCTTGTCTGCTTCACTAGTGCTGTTTTCAACCACACTAGCAATGGGAAGTTTTGCATTGTACGCCTTGTTGGCTTCAATATCCTTTTTAGGGGATTCAGTAACAACAAGCGCGTACTTTCCAGTTTTGGCAAGCTTTAAGTAGCTTTCGCGTACCTTTTCCGCTTCCTTATTATTATAAACAATGGAACATTCAGAAAACATGACGGAAAGCGCGTTGTCATTTGGAAGTTCGTTGTTTTCCTTGACATATTCGGAGATGCGCTTGTAAAGCTTGTTTTCTGCGCTTTCCTGTTCTTTGCTTTCCTTGCTTTCCTGTTCCTTTAACCATTGAGACATTCCCATATAAAGCGCGGGAACATCTTCAACGCCGACAGCGTAGATAGTAGCCATCTTTTCAAGCGCGTTTTTTGTGGGAATAGTATCTTTCCCACGGCGCGCCTTGACAGCTTTTTCGTAGTCGTTCACAAGGCTACGGATCGCGTCCAGATTAAAGCCTTCGGTATGACCATTAACAGCGAATTTGACCATTTCAGTATTTTTCATAATTGAACCTTTCTACCATCATGTTTGATGGATTTAATGAAATAATGTTATGAAATGAATATGAATTGATGGTATGATAACAGTTTTCGATGTTATTATGATTGATGATATAATAGCAAGTTCCTGTTATGATGATACATGAAAACGTCGTAACGATATCATGTAATAGGATACCATCTCATTCCATATTCAATTGACAATGTACCTAGGACTTTTTGCAATAGTGCCTAGTCACTTTGCAACGTTTTTCGGATAACGTCAAACCTTTTATGAACTTGTAATGACGGAGTAGCTTTCCGCCTAGCATGAACGACAAGTGACGGAGTAGCTTTCCGCCTAGCATGAACGACAACGGACGCGCTTCAACGTCCATAGATAGAATACCACTTTACGTGTAAAATAAAAGTCTTTCAAAAATCTATATTTTTGTGAGAGAGAGAATCCCATCTATCGAACGTGTGTTCTTTTATATCATTTTTGAGTGCCTCGGCGAAAGAAAAGCCCGCAAATAAAGGGGGCGTGGATAAACTTATTAGTTGTCTGGACTACACCGGCCGCTTCTCTCGCTGGTCTTCTTTTATACTAACCTAAATTTAAACCAAACATGAAACAGTCATAACCTAAATCCAGCCTAAACTAACCTAAACCTAACCTAAATTTAAACATAAACTCAAATTCACCCCAAAACCCAAGCCTAAACTAGTCTAAACCAACCAATCAAATCTGCCTAATCTCCGCCAGCACTTCCAACTCCACACCCAAACACCTCATAAATCAATTTCAAAACAAGCTAGATTGCCAAACACAAACCAATATGAATTCTATCAAAAATCTCATTTCACAACCCAAACCAAAGCCCGGCGAATAACTTCTGTGAGCCAAAACCTACAATCCGGGCGCTACTTCATAACGATGCTGGAAACACCATTATCTCCCGCTTTTATCAACGTCAATTATTCAAAACCAAAATTCAGCCATAACCTAAGCCCAACCGGCGTTTGAGGTATCCACAATTTCCCCAACTTATCCACAATGCCACTTAACTTATCACCAAATTATCCACAATATTATCAATCCAATATCACATAAAGAAGTTTATTAATTGCCTAAAATCATAAGTTTTCCAGCGTCTGAGGATCTATCGCCTATGACCCTCTCATTAAATTTGAAACAATTATATTTGATCAAATATAATCTCATCAAAGGTATCTCGCGCCAAAAAATTGCAATAATGAATTCTGCTATTCCCGATCATGAAATTACCACCAATCTCCTTGGACGGGGGGGTACATTCAATTCCTGGGACTAAATGCTACGGGTATCAAATAACGGGCATCCCACAACGCCCGGCGAATTGTTATTGGTTTGAAATCTAGCTTCCGGGCGTAACTAAATAACCTAGCGGAAAACATTGCATATATTGCAGAAGAAATCTTATCTTTGTTGTTATCTTGTAGCAGCAAACCCTCAAGCCCTACGGCGCCTGAATATGAGCATGTTTCACGTGAAACATTTGTTCGATTAACAAATGAATTGCTACATAAAACTAATTGCTAAAGAAGTGTACATGGCTTGATAACACAAAGTTATAGATCAAACTCAAAATTTTTTTTGATGCCCATACATATGTTCCAGCCCTAACGGGTCTGGCTAATGGTATTTTGTACCATCAAGTCTTCTTCAAAACTGAACGCCCGGCGAAATCTAATTGAATCGAATCCTGCCTTCCGGGCGTAACTCGAAACAGCAGCGGAAAAATTGCAAGTAGAACAGGAGGAAGTGTTGCTATTAGAACGAACGTTTGTTCTATACAAAGACCGTAAGTTTTGTCTGACATTTTGCCATTAGTATACTCTAGAAATCTCTTGAACCCCCGGATTTTCTGGAATATTGCCGCCGGAATTTAGCAGATGGTATAGTTCACTCGGGCTTATTTACTTAACTACGCCATAATTTATCCATATTTATTCCATTGTTTATCCATAATTTATCAATTAAATTGCCGTATTAATGCCATTTGGGTTTTCCTTGATCCCCGCGAGATCCCGGTTTACGAAAACTTTTTGCCACCGAAATTGCAGAAGAAATATACCACATGCTATCTAAGGCTTTGTTTACTGCATATGAAACGTTTCACATAGATGTTCATCAGGTAACTGTGCGGGGGTTCATTAAAACTTCCGGGCAGGTTCTGTGTTTTGATGCCTTCCGCTGCGAAGGATCGTGTTCATATTTTGTTCACAATTAATCTTTATATCGTTCACATATCATCTAAATTGCGTTCATAATTTGTTCATATTGTTCATGTTTCGATACTCGTCGTTCACGATGTGTAAAACGTTTCACGGTAAATCAAATTGCTTTATATGTGTTTTGATGACATTCAGGGTTTGGACTGCCGGAAATCTATGACAACCGCATTCGAAATTGCAGGGAAAATGTGTGAGGTGTTTGGAAAGCCCCCGAGATTTTACTTTCCGAACATATGTTCACCGAGGCTAGACTTCGGGCGGAACTATCCCCGGCTCCGGCGACACCTTGGATTCCGGCGGAACTCTCCCACTCCTCCCTCCTCTTCCTCTGCAACATCCCCCGAAGGGGGTGAGGTGTGTAAAAAATTGCTAATAGAATTGGTGTTTGATACGACGTGCGTAGCACGGAGTATCGCGTGTGCCGAAATGTCATTTGTGTGAAGTCTAGAACGCACACGCCACTTGATAACCTAGCTGACTCAACATTCTTTCACTTCGGATGTCAGGCTGTTCCCCACAAGATTTCAATAGCGCCCTAAAACAGGGCTCTTGTTCCCCGCGAGATGTCATACGGGCTTTGCAATTCCGATTAGCACTCTCTCGGCTTACTGGCTGCTTATTGTAATTGCAGACAGAAGGGGAGATTTGGGAGAAACGGGAGAAACTTATTCCAGAAGAATCCCTGTAGAGCCTTATTTTATATGGGTTTGCGAGATTGAGCCGTAGCGTTTTAAGAATGATTTACATAGCTTATATACTACTATTGTTTACCACTACTTTACTACAATAACTACTCTACTACTCACACTACTAATAGTAGTATATAATAATAAATATTAAAATATAAACGTATACTATACCAATAAAGTATACTGAAAGAATATACGTATACTCTATCAGTTTACTTTAGAATCATAATTTAGGATCTATATTATCGCTTCTCTATCATTTCACTACGTTCATGATAGAGAAGCATATACTATTTATTATTATTAAAAGAATCTGTATGTATAACAAGAGATTCACTTATCTTTAGCCAGTACTTTACTATTGCTACAATAAGTGTACAGACTTAGATAAAGTTATGTATAGCCATTACGTAGTGGTGTTCTATTCTGCACAGAGTAGATTATTAGATTCTTTCCCTCTAGATATCTCATGGGTTAGACTCGTCTCTTCCGAAAAACTTCTTACAGCCAAGTTTTCTGGAAACTGCTCGTAGAATAATCCTGTGTAACCCGTAAACTTTTCACACAGCGCAGGAGGCGCAAAAATGATGAAAAAGAAAAACGAAGCAACAGCGATGACACTCTTTAATAGCCCAGAATTCGGCGATGTCCGGGCTATGACCATCAATGACGAATATTGGTTTGTCGGTAAAGATGTGGCAGAAGCTCTCGGTTACGAAAATCCGCAAAAGGCAGTTCGTGACCATGTGGACAAGGAAGACAAAGGGGTGAACAAAATGTTCACCCCCGGTGGATCGCAAGACGCTATCATCGTAAATGAGTCTGGCGTGTATTCCCTGATCTTCTCTAGTCAACTCCCATCTGCAAAAAAGTTTAAACACTGGGTAACATCCGAAGTTCTTCCGACGCTTCGTAAGTACGGAACATACCAGATGGGCGAGATGATGGATCAACTGAACGCCATGACGGCTGCCATCCAAGAGCTTCAAGCACAGATGGGCGAACAAAAGGAACTGTTAGCCGGAAAAATCCAGCCGAGCTACGAGAATTACGTTAAAGCGTTTACAGAGGATCAGCCTATCACGGTAATCGCCAAAGATTATGGGTGGACGGCTCGTAGGTTAAACGAATTCCTGAAAGATAACGGAGTTCAGCATAAAGTGCCAGATTGCAACGCATGGCTGATCACTGATGAATACGCCGACAAGGGGTTTGTGACAACGGAGACATTCAAGTGCCGTTCGTACACAAACACTACAACGAAGTGGACAACCGCCGGGCGGCTGTTTATCTACGACCTGATGAAAAAAGCCGGATATAAGCCGATCATGGAACAATGAACACCACACAGCCGGGTAATCTCGGCGATCAACATAGAATAACACCATGTAACTAATCAACCGTCGCCGACCATCGGGTTCGCCACGCCCGCCGGGCGGCGCACACTTAAAGAGAACAAGGAGACTTTGAATGAGTAATATCAAACATCGCGATCTTGGCAGAATTCTCTGCTACGATCTTTTCGAAAAAGGCGTAAAGCAATGCGAAACACTGATGGTTTTTCGCCCGGTTGCCGGGGAAATGCGCTATACCATCGACCTGAGACTTTGTTACAAAGACCCAGACGGGAACGAATTTTTCTACACCATCGACAAGCAACAGATAACCGCGACTTCGGCGGATATTGAGGCAAAATGCGACAGGTTGTATGGGATGCTTTTGCGAAACGACGTGTTCAGAAACCACGTAAGGAGTTTTATGGCGGAGGTGAAAGGCGAGTGATCTCAGAAAAAGATTTAGAATGGTATTTGGAAATGATCAAGGATTCCTTTGAGTTTGAATACCAGCTTTCCGAACTTTTTGATGCTGATATTGTCATACACGATAACGTAGTGGACGCACTGATAGAGTTGCTTGAAAAGGTGTTACACGACGAAGATGGATGGATTGACTATTACATCTTCGAGACGGACTTCGGGAAGGAACATCGAAAGATTACGACAGATGAAGGAACGACCATTCAGTTAGGCAACGTCCACGATTTGTACAATTTGCTCATTGACGGAATTGTAGCGAAGGAGTTCGCCGGGGAGTGATTTCCAAATCCGACCAGATGGGCTTTTCCAGAGCAGCTTCGGTTTCAACCTTGTCTGATTTCCGCAATGTCAACGTAGGTTGCGTAGCTACTGTGCATGGGAAAGTCATATCTGTAGGGTTCAACACCACAAAAACTCACCCGGTTCAGAAGCATTTTAACCAGTTTCGTGATGTTTCCGAGGTTCCTGGCGCGGGGAAGATCAACCACTCTCTTCACGCCGAGATCATGTGCCTGAACGCCCTTCACGGGGCAGACTTGGAGCACACGAAGCTTTATATTTACCGCCAACGCCGTGACCAACCTCACGGCTTGGCCCGTCCCTGCAAGGCTTGTATGGCAGCCATTCGCGAAGCGGGTATCCGTCGGATATATTACACCACCGATGACGGGTATGCTTCGGAGGTGCTTGCTTGAAGAATTCCGCCGGGATAAAAATTAAAACGATCAAAGCCGGAACTCTCTACGGTTACAACATCGGAGTGAGAGAACGCTATGATTACACAGATGCCGTTCTTAGCGATAGCCTGTTCAGCCGCCACATGATCAGGCATTGCGGGATGGAAATTTGGAAGGGCGAATCCACTAGAGACATTATTTGCTTGGATTTCGATTTTGGCAGCCGGAGCTACGAGGAAGAAAAGAAGCACGTAGAGAAGATGCTTGAGAATGCTAGGTCTGACCAAGAACGTGAACGGCTTGTCTGGTTACTTGCGAGAGTTGAAGAGAACAAGTACAAATACAAGAAAATGTCCAAAGACGAGATCCGGGCGCTCTTCTACCGTGAAGGCGTCCCAGTTACCTACACGAAGAGGGACAAGGATGGCAATATCACGAAAACCGAAGTCATACATTACCGCAAATTAGAGCGGAATGCTTCTAAGGCAAAAATCGGTCAGGTGATGTTCATTCGTGACGAATTGTACGATGCCGCCATAGACTGGCTCACAATGGGGATCGAGAAGAATTTGCCGGAACACAACGTCAAAATCGTAGAGCTGTCGGCATATGCTCCGCTCACAACGTCAACCATCCAAGAGGAATGGTTTTGCCCGGTTGAAGATGTGCTGATTTTGAAGGATCAAGAATCAACCTACAGGGCAGTTGCTAACATTGTCAAGGCAGAGGATTATGAGGCCGTTGAGCGCGTAATTGACGAAGAAAAGACCGAGAAGGCGCGGGAACGGGCGCTTGCCAAGGGAAAGGTTGATATTTATGGCAATCCAATCTACCAGCCAGTCTACAAAAAGGTATCCGTTACCAAGAAGAGGTGTGTGGTCGATCAGGAAGAAACTGATGTGGTCAACACGCTTTGGGACGGGATGGGGCTTGTTGAAACGTCTGTGTTACCTTCTTGGTGCAATGGAATGGCTTTGTTACGCAACCATTTCTTCAAGGCTTGCGTATTCCGCACAAGATTGCAGGATTTCTTCAAGGATTGGTGCCGCGAAAACGGGCATGACTACGAGACATATGAAGTCGAGGATATGTTCGGATTTAAGCATCGTCTGAAGGACGTGAAGGTTGTTACGACAGATAACGCTTGCAAATGGAAAAAGACGGCTCCGTATATTGGGGGAACTCTTTCGGCAGCTTATGAGTACTGGAAGAAGCGGGTAAACGATGATGGTTCGTATTTTGGGATTGTCAAGACAGATCACGTAAGCAAGCTCGGGCATGTTCAGCAAATGAGCTACCAGATGATCAATTCTCTGCCGTGTAGCCGCCTCGATGTCAAGAACATTGTTGCAACAACGGTAGAGTACATCGAAAAACTGAAGGCTGACCCAGATGCGTTCAACGAATTTCTGAAGAAAAATAAAACAGCGGTCAACCACTACGAAATGCTTTCGGCGCTGTACGAACATAACCCGGATTTTGCAAACAGTGATTGGTTTCGCCGAGAAAAACGGTTTATCATTAACGCCTATGTCACCAAAATACGGAGCGGGAAGGTAACCGTTGAGGGGGATAACTTGACGATGTGCGGCAATCCTTACGCTCTTCTGCTCTATACGGTTGGCGAAGACTGGAGAAAAGATCCTACGTTAAGGCCGGAAGACGGAACTATCCAGTGCTATACAAAGCGTTTTGGCGATGGGGAATTCTTGGGCGGGTTCCGTTCTCCGCAAAATGCCCCGCAAAATATAGTGTATTTGCACAATGTTCAACATGATCTCATGGAAAAATATTTTGAGTTTAGCGAGAATATTATTGCCGTTAATTGCATAGAGACTGATGTGCAGTCTAGGCTTAATGGTGCAGACTAAGTATCTTGGTCAGCGTCACAGTAACGTGACGTAAAAAATAATCGGTGAAAACGGGAAGGCTAAATGTGTGTAATGAAAGAAGTATGGAAAGATATAACTGGATACGAAGGATATTATCAAATTAGTAATCTCGGTAGAGTTAAAAGCTTAGAGCGAGATGTATATTCTAAGGATGGATTATTTCGACGGCACAAAGAAGAAACAATAAAAATTCCGAAGAAAAAACAGGATGGCTATCTTTGTGTCACATTAAGTGTAAACGGGAAAAATAAGACGTTTTCTGTTCATGTTTTAGTTGCAACTGCTTTTGTTGAGAAACCTCTCTCCGATGAAAGATTAGAGGTTAATCATATAGATATGAATCGTACCAACAATTGCGCTTGGAACCTTGAATGGGTGACGCATAAGGATAACGTGAGACATAGTTCAGCCGTTGGAAAATATAGTGTCTCTAAGATCGGCACCAAAAATGGGAGAAGTGTGCCGATTCGAATTGTTGATCCAGAAAAAGGTATTAATTTGGTTTTTGGTACAAAAATGGAATGTGCCGAATGGATGAAAGAGCACTTCAATTTGCGATTTAACGTAAATGGAATATTTTCTGGTATTACAAAGTCTATACAAAATGGGCGTAAATATAGAGGTTTTATTGTAAATTACGTCTAACACACACAAGCTAATCCGTTACGAAGCCCGGACTGTGGAATGAAATCCGGGAACGTTCAGAGACTAGACGGTGAGTTCCACAAGCAATAATCCGTCCACGAGTGCCGATTACCCGCCGTTGGCAACCCAACGGGGTAAAGAGATAGTCCGACACTCCGGCGAAAGTCGGAGCTGCCCCGGATAAAGAGCCGGGGACAAAACAAGATGTTGATTCAGATTTTATTCTCGCAACCAATCAACCAACTATTGTCGAATGCGCAAAGGTTTGTTATCTGCAATATCCAACAATCGTAAACGCCCTTAAAGAAAGTGGCCTCACATACGACAACAATCCTGATGAATATGCACGACTTGATACTATTCTGGCAAAATCCAGAAGGGGGATTGGCGAAAGTAGCAATCTTGCTCAGCTTGCGCTCTCCTACTACTGGACAAATCCAGAGCAAGACTTGTACGACAATTTTGTAATTTTGTCTGTATTAGCCCAGCTTATTATAGACAGTTCGAAGAGAATGTACGAAGTCGATGCGATTGCCGAGATTGATCGTATCAAGCGGATGGATTGCATGAAGAGGGAGAAGGATTTCCCGGAATTCATGAAGTATACCCGCTCGGTTGAGATGACAAAACACGGCAAAGAGCTGCCATATGAGGACATCGCAAGTCAAAGAGTTGCTATCAGGAACAGAATTGACAGAACGCTGACTTGCCCGATGAACCATTTGCAGGAATGGTTGGATAAAATTCAAGGTTCTAGCCAAGCTGGCTCTATTCCTGTTGCAGATTTTCTTATCCGAATTCCCGGAAAACCGAAGTATGAGCAGATGACTAAGATCATGAAGATCATTGACGAGTTTGAAGCTTACACAAGAAGGTATCTGACAAGACCGGATAACGGCGATTTCGTAGAGGAATACTACGAAGAATACGATAATTTCATTGCAAAGATCGGGAAGATCAAGATCGGAAATCCCGTGACCATCAATCGTATGATTCTCTCAGCAATGTCTATTGATGATGCCAACAATCCTGTACGTGCAAAGATGGGCGCGCACACGCGAAAGATCATGAACTCGCTTTTCAGAACCAACCCGGAGAAGTTTTTTATGAGTTTTCGGGGGAAAACGGGAGAAACGTAATTTACCGGCCTTGTTTGCAACCCCTTATTCCATGCGGGTTTGCGGGATCGGATTTTTCGTTACAAGTATGATGACATTGGTACGTATGTCATCGCAGTATCTTTCTTTTTGACGTTGGACACGGCGTTTCGCTGCCGCAAATGCGAAACCTTTAGGCTAAGGCTCCCGGGTTACCGGGGGCTTTTTTTATTGCGGGGTGGAGCAGTTCGGAAGCTTATCAGGTTCATACCCTGAAGGTCACAGGTTCAAATCCTGTCCCCGCAACTCAATTGCTACGATTGGGAGGTTGGTGCAACGTGTTTGTTTACTACAATCCAAACCCGTATGGCAAACAAGTGGGCGATTGTACAGTACGCGCTCTTACTATGTTCCTTGGGCTGAGTTGGTTTGATGTGTATGACGATTTGTATGCCGAGGGACGCGAAATTGGAGATATGCCATCTGGTAACGCAGTATGGGCTTCGTACTTGAGACATTTAGGCTTTGAGAATGTGTCAATTGTGAACATGTGTCCAGATTGTTTTACTGTTGGGGAATTTTGTGCCAGGAACCCAAGAGGAAGATTTTTATTAGCTACAGGAAATCACGTCGTAGCTGTAGTAGACGGAAATTATTATGACAGTTGGGACTCCGGGAAGGAAGTACCGATGTCTTACTGGATACATAAGGGGGATTATTATGCCAACATACGGTAGCGACAATATGGGAACTTTCGTTTGGGTAAACAATGAACGTGAAGCGCAGGATTATCCTGTTGCCAGAAACTCTGGAATTTTAATGATGCACCGCACGGAGCCAGTCATGTACATGAAACAGGCCGATGCTTATGGTCGCTCTCTTCCTCTTGAGGTCTACGACTTGAAGAAACGGGTTCCGCCAGAGCCTGTTGTTCCTCAGTTTGACGCTTCTCAGTATGTCAAGTCTGATGATCTGGCTAAGTATCTATCCGGGTTCGTAACCGTTGATAACATTGCTGACATTGTTAAAACAGAATTTGACAAGCTTATGAAATAGCGAGGTGTTGTTATGGGAAATCCTTTTTATGGAATGGGCGGGATGCCACAAAATAATGGCGCTCAGTCAATGATACAACAATTTAGTCAATTTGCTCAGAATTTTAGCGGAGATCCGCGTGAGAAGGTTCAGCAACTGCTTCAAAGCGGACAGATGAGTCAATCACAGTTCAATCAGCTATATTCTCAAGCCACACAGCTTTATAACAGTGGGATTTTTCGTGGGATTATGAATGGATTTAGATAGACTTATACCCGAAAGGGTTAAGTATAAATAATTCACGAAAGGAAACACGAGATGAGTTTTGTTGACAATGGCGGAAACATGACTATGCCAGTACAACCGATGGGAAATGGTGGAGGAAATGGTTTCTGGGGAGATGGATCTTTTTGGATTATCATCCTATTCCTGTTCGCCTTTATGGGCAACGGATGGGGAGGATTTGGCGGAAACGGAAACGTAGGAAATGAAATGCAGAGAGGGTTTGATCAGCAGTCCGTGATGAGCGGAATTGCCGGGATCAATTCTTCTTTGGCAAACGCAGAAGTATCCAGATGCAACTCTCAGGCCAATATTTTGGCTACATTAAACAACAATTCTAACAATCAGATGACGGCTATGAATGGGCTTGCAATGAGCCTACAGAACTGTTGCTGCGAAAACAGAGCTGGTTTAGCTGATCTAAAGTACACTGTTGCTACTGAGGCTTGTAGTGACAGACAGACGGTAAATGACGGATTACGAGACATTTTAGCTGCTCAGACTGCTAATACACAGGCGCTAGTCAATTCTACAAATGCTGGATTTAAGGGCATTATGGATAAGATTTGCCAGCTTGAGATGGATAGCAAGAATCAGCAAATTCAGGATTTACAATCTCGCCTACAAATGGCTACGCTTCGCGAGTCTCAGGAGGCACAGACGCGCATTCTCGAACAGCACCTTAATCCTACGCCAATTCCGGCTTACATGGTACAAAATCCGAACTGTTGTTCTTCACTGAACTACGGCGGATGTGGTTGTGGGGCTTAAGGAAGGGGTGATGATATGGCTGAATACAGCTCAAACGCTGTTCAGATAATTAATCCCGGAGAAGCCATTGTCTTTACCGAAGCACCAGATCCATGCCGAAGAGGTCTTGTAAGACACCGTGATGGTAGCGGTACGTTTATGTTGAGTGGATGGGTTCCAAGACGCCCGGGATGTGCTTGTAATCAGAGTAGAACTGCCGAATATCTTGTGGAATTTGGCGCAAATATTTCTATCCCGACTGGTGGCACCGTTGGTGCTATTTCGGTTGCTATACAGCTTGATGGGACTACGGTTCCGGCGAGTACAATGATTGTTACTCCGGCGGCTGTCGATCAATATTTTAATGTTAGTAGGGCTATAAACGTTGGAGTTTGGCGCGGATGTTGTGAGAGTGTTGCTATTAGAAACACATCAGATCAACCTATCCAAGTGCAAAATGCCAACGTTATTTTTAGTAGGCCCGATCTTGCGGTGACGTACTAGGAGGTGCTGAAATGGAAAAAGAATATATGAAAAAGCTTACCCAGCTTCTGGAGCGGGAACTCGATCAGCTTTCCAATAAGCCAAGTCTTAGTCCGAGCGAGGTTTGTGCCGCTAAAGAAGCTGTTATATTGATCAAAGAAATGAAGGAATGTGCCGAAATGGATAATGACGGATATTCCGAAAGAGGTATGAGACGAAATAACTATGCATACATGCCTGATATGTATGGGAATGCCTATGCTAATCGTTATCCGATGAACTATAACTATGACAATTCCTATGGGAATGGGCGTGGTTCGTGGACTGCAACTGGCGATTATAGCGGTCATTCCATCAAGGATCGTATGATCGACAAGCTTGAACGCATGGTTGACGAGGCAAAGTCTGACTATGAGCGTCAGGAAATTTTGAATGAGATTGCCAAGTTAAAGCAGTCGAATTAGATGCTATTATGGGCGGCGCGGGTATTTCCCCGCCGCCTTTAACATAAAAAAATAAGGATTTAAAAGGAGTTTAAATATGCTAGAAGACATTATCGGTGGTTGTGATCCAGTATGGAGCGAAAAATATCCAGATCCAATGGCTAAGAACTATTGGGATATGGCGTCGCACAGGATTTTTTACGTGAATTCTGATATTGATGACACAATTTTAGAGCTTCAAAAGCACATTATAGAGATTAATTATCAGGATTTTGGCATTGAGCCAGAGAACAGAAAGCCAATCGTGATTGTGCTTAATACGCCCGGAGGGTATTTGCAGGAAACATTTTCTATGTGTGACACGATTATTAGCTCAAAAACACCTATATGGACAGTAAATGTTGGTTCTGCTATGTCTGGCGGGTTCCTGTTACTGCTTGCTGGGCATAAGCGTTTTACTGTGAAACATGCTATGGCAATGGTTCATAGCGGTGGTGGCGGCGTATCTGGAACCTTTGAGCAACAAGAAGCTGCACAGGCGAATTACCGTAAGCAAGTCTCTCAGATGCGCGAGTATATTCTGGCTAGAACCGCCATTGACGAGAAAACACTTAAGCGTAATCAGGCTAAGGATTGGTATATGGATGCCGACGAACAGGTCAAGTATGGCGTTGTGGACAAGGTTATTGAAGACCTTGATGAGATTGTCGGCGCAATTATCTAATGGGAGGATAAAGGAATGGCGAATTGTTTTTCGTACAAAAGGAGCACGACAACGAAGCTGAGAGCTGTCGGATATATTGATTTAGAACACGGCACGATTATCACAGACGAAGGTGAAAGAGGAATTCTTGAGCTTCTATCTGACTTTAATGGTGCAATAGTCGATCTCTCAGTGACGATTAAAGACGAAACTGATCTCGACTTGCCGGAAGGTGGTGAGTAGTATTTATAACACTACTCTTCTACCGAATGAAACAGAGTACGCCTATCTCTGGCGGCTCGGCAGAGCAAAGGATAGCGGTCTTCTTGAGATGAATTGGGACGGGATTGCCGACCTGATGAATAAGAATTTCCGTGAAAACGACATGGAATTTGCCGAATCTGCCTATAGAAAGGTCTATACGAGCGCAAAAAAGGTGTACGAAAGTGGCGTTTTTGGCACGGATGATGAAAACAAAGAGGTTTCAGACCTAAAAGAAATACGCAATTCTATCATCAAAGAGCGCCAGAAACTAATGGATGAGCGCCGGGAATTCCGGGCAAATCTGCGAAATGAGGCAAGATACGATTATGATATGAGCGTTTTAAGTGAGAAATTGATCGAGCTTGGACGTGAAAAATATGCGGGAATCGCGGCTCAGCCGATTATTTGTGACCATAAGGATATGATTATTATGGTTTCTGATACTCATTTTGGTAGTCAATACAACTATTTTGATGGGTATTATAACACAGACGTGGCTAGGTGTCGCATGAAGGAATACTGTCAGAAAGCAATTACTCTGGCAAAGGATAAGGGTGTTGAAACGTGCTATGTAGTGGTACTTGGTGACCTAATAAGTGGACAGTGCCACAATTCAATTGCCGTTACAAACCGGGAAAATGTTATAGAGCAAGTGAAGATTGCATGTGAAGTCTTGACTGACTTTGTATACAATCTTGCGACTGAGCTTAAGTATGTAGAGGTTCATTGTGTTCCTGGGAATCACTCCAGAATTCAGAAAAAG
>OCVV011348394.1_pt1 | contig 16450 bp, 10 predicted proteins | sample 1539721 | NCBI WGS metagenome assembly OCVV01 (sample SAMN02144230, study PRJEB22623) | gut metagenome | biome: sheep rumen | host: Ovis aries | place: New Zealand | reverse complement strand
TCCACCGAGGCCTTGCGGACATCGATTCCCTTGACCGTTATCTGCACGATGCCATAACTCATAGGGGTGATGTAGAATTTACCGGAGGCATGGGTCATGTTGCAAATGGCAGGATTGCTGATAGTCATACTGTAAGCGAGGTCCTCTCCATCGTCATCGGCGAAGTAGTCCTTAGCGTTCAGGACCAGCGACTGCGCGGTCTTGGAAGAAAACACAACGTCCTCCAATGCTTTCTTGACATAAGGCGCGTGATTCGGGAGGATGGTATAATTGACATACACCGAATCCTGCAGCCCATAATAATCGGTGACCACCAGGGTGTCACGATAAGTGCCGGATTCCGCATCTGCACCTTTCACCACTACTTTGGGTTTTTCCCGCACGAGGGTGTCGAGCGTCGTTCCCGATGAGCCAGGTTTCAGGACTATCTTGTAATAATGGCCGTCAGGCTCGATTATCTCATAATCCGCAGAGGCCGTCTCGTGAGGCTTTATGGTAATCTCGTCAGTACCGAGCAGATTGATTTCCGGAGCATGATTGTCCCCGGTGGTAGCCTGGACCCTCGACGTCATGGCAGAAAGGTTTCCGGCCAAGTCGGCCGCACAGGCGGCAAAATAGTATCTGGTATTGAATTCAAGCCCGCCGAAAGAACCTGTAAAGGTGGTTCCCGCCACCGCATCGTCGTCCAGATAGAACATCGCATAGCTCACATCATCCGTTTTGGTGAAGTCGGAAGTGCTGTAATAGAGATAGATGGAACTCGGAGTCCCGTCGTCCGCATCCGAAGGAATCCTGAAACTGCAGGTGATATTGTTCGACTGGGACGTCACAGTCAGGTTCTCCGGCTTCTGGGGAGGCCGCCCGCCGCTGCCTGCTATGGCGCCGTAGGCATTTACAAGCCCTATTCCCATATCGTATCCCCTGTTAAAGGAAGTGATGTTCTTGGCCGATTTGTTCATGAGGGTACGCAGATCGGAACTCTTGAATCCCTTTGCAGTCCTGTTTGCGAGGATAAGGGCGGCGACACCGCTCACATGCGGGCACGCCATGGAAGTTCCCTGCATCAGGCCGTATTTGTTCCCTGGAAGCGTACTCAAGATCTGATTGCCTTTCAGGGCGTCCCCACCGGGAGCCGAGATATGCACCCAGTCTCCGTAATTCGAATAGTAGGCCCGCTTATAGTCCGCACCCACGGATGCAACTATATACATGCGCTCATAATCTGAACCATAGGGTTCGATGGAGTTGTCGTTGCCTGCGGCGAAAACGACGAGACCACCGGCCATGGGACCGGTCTGGTTGCCTCTTTCGTCATAACCTGCGTTGTCGGTGAAATAATCCACCGCATCTTTCAAGGCGGAAGAAGTCGTTCCCGGATATATCGAGCCCCAGCTGTTCTGTGAGATCACGGCACCGTTGTCGCAGCCCCACACGATGGCGGAGGCCCCGCTGCCCTGCTTCTGCCCGTCGAAAATCTGGCAGGACATGATTTTCACGCCGCCGATTTTCTTTTTCGCATTTCCTCCGGCGATTCCGCACACTCCTACTCCGTTGTTGTTTACGGCGGAGATTGTGCCAGCCACATGAGTTCCATGGTCGCCAGGATTCACCGTGAAGGAATTAGTGGCGAAGTTGTAGCCAAAGCGGTTGTTGCCTTTTTTCCCGGGATTCTGCCACATATTGTCCGCCAGGTCTTCGTGATTGAAATCCACGCCCTGGTCCACCACGGACACAATGATGTCCGTATTGCCGGGCTTATACGTGGCATTCTTCCATACAGGGAAGACGTTCACGTCGCAGCCGCTCACGGAAGACGAAGCCGATCCGTTGTTGTAATAGTGCCATTGCTTGGAAAGCTGAGGATCGTTGAAAGGAGCCGCAGCCGATACGGTGGCCGTCCGGGGCGTGGCGACATAGCCCAGAACCTTCGGGTCCCCTACTATCTTCAACTGGGGATTGAACTCTATTATTTCCACCCCGGGGATATCCAGCCCCATGCCGGATTTGGTGAGTCCCTTGGTTCCGGCATATTCAAGTTTGTACCAAAGATGCAGTCCGTATTTGCGATGGCGGGCCTCAAATCGCGGTTCCGCGGGAAAAAGACGTTCCATATTCACAACTCCTTTCCAGGCCAGTCCCTTGGTTTTGGACAGGATCACACGGCCGGAAGAGTCGGTTGCAGCTTCCAGTTCGGCTGCCATTTCAGGGCTTACCTTCACGCTCACATAAGGGAGCATCGCGTCTTCCGGCACGAAGCTGTTGAGAACCGTCGCGTTCTCCCCTTGAATCACCGCCTCTACGGCAGCCTGTTCGTTTCTTGCGCATCCCGCAGCCATCACGGCTGCCACGAAGATGCTGGTCAGTATTCGTTTCATTATAATGTTGATGGATTATTTCTGGGAGGAAAGGAAATCAATAACGGCGAGAAGTCCTTCCGGAGAGCGCCATTTCACCTTAGCAGTCTTAAGCCAGGCCTTCCATGAGGGCAGGGAGGATTCCGGAAGGAATTCCTCGACATCCTTCTTGCTTGCCTTGACGCAGGTCCCGTCGGCAAGGAAGAGCCAGTAAGTTGTTATCAGACGGAGATCCGCGCCATTGCTTTTGTTCTGCATGAGTATAATATGATTCTGCCCCACCTGGGTATCGAAGTCAAGGGACGAGAGTTTGCGGGTGGATGCAGCCGTGGAAGACGCCCCATACGCACCTCCGGTCTCCTGCACCGCGGCAAAATCACCCAGAATGGAAGCCAGCACATATCCGTGGGCATTTTCGGCTACGACCTTGCGGACGCCGCCTTCAACAGGGATGAATTTGTCGGCGCCTATCGTTACAAGATTCACCCCGGAAAGATTCGCTTCCTTTACAAGGTCCTTATCGATGAAATGGAGCTGATTCCTGCGCAAATGCACATTCAGCTGCACCTCACTCTTGCCACCTGCAAGATATATGGTACCTGCAGTAAAATTATTATAGAGATACGGCCAGGTAGTGCTGGGATTCTGCGCAAAGGCTGCCGTGCAAAGCAGTGCCGCCGCGATTGTAAGAAACTTTTTCATTCGAATAATGTATTTTTCATTTCGAATAAAATTTACAAATATAATAAAAAAAGGGCACCCCAGTATTGAGGGTGCCCTTAATTAGTATGTGAGAGGTTTTACTTTCTCGTAGCGTCTATGGTAGCATATCCTGCCTGATATGCAGTACCCGCAGCATTTATGAACAGGAAGTAATCCGACGTATTGCTCAATTTGCCCTCAGCCGGAACCGCTAAGGTAGCTGTCTCCGCACCATTGAAATTGAGTTTATAATTAGCACCTGTGTGCGGGTAAAGTGTTATCGTACCAAGATCTGCATCAAAGAACGCAGGGACATTGGCAAATCCAAGGAAGTCCGTAAAGACGATATTGTTGCCATCGTCATCGGGCTCAGAAAGTGCGGCTATCGAAAGAGTGGTATCGACAGGGGCGCCGGTGCTCAGAATTTCAATGGTGGTTACCGAATAGTCTCCCACAATTGAAGCGGCGGTGTATCCATACGAGCAAAGCAGCTTCTTCTCAATGCTTGTAGCAGCGTTGGGATTGCCGTAGATATCCTGGATGCAGTCTTCGGCGATGTCATAGCTGACATAGTAGCCAAGGTCAGGATCTTCATCGGTTTCGAGAAGAAGGTCTCCATTCGCGTCGTAGTCCCATTTGGCAAGTGTGTAGTTGATTACACGGCCGGTCACCGCATGTTCATAGGTAACTTTTACACCCTCACCCGCATTTTTACCATACCAGTCTGCATAATTCCGCTCACCTACAAGAACCGGAGTCAATGCCAGTTTGCAGAGACTAGGATCAGAGAATTTGAACACTGAATCTTCTGCAATAGGGCATTCAAGCTCGAAGGGCTTGGAGTCATATTGTCCAAGGAGACCGATGAAATTACCGGCATATGTCCCCTTGAGAACAATAGTAGATTTTGTGTAAGCCGCATTCACATTACCGAGTGCGTTCACCACGGATCCGGGGCCGATGAGCAGCGAAATATAGGCATTAGGCGCATAAGCTTCCTTAGGAACATTCACCGCGACATATCCGTCCGCATCGATACTCACGTTCTCGGCGGGTACCGGGAGTTGCAATATTGGATTAAGGATATAGTTCCTGCTGGCGCCACCATCGTAATTGGCTCCGTACTGAACCACAACAAATTTGGCTGTGTCCGTAAGTTCGACAGGGTCGTCGAACAGTACGTATATAGTGAGCTCATCACCTTCGGACTCAAAATCACACTCGTTTTCGAGCACGACAGGAGCTGTCTCATCAGTTGTGGTAACTGTCTTGAAAGCGACCTCGCTGAGATTGTGAGTTTCCTTGTTGGCAGCAACGGCAAGCAGTGTATAGTCCGTGTTTGCATCGAGCTTATCAACCTCAGCCTTGAGAGTATCGGCTTCTGCAGCACTTGCAACTACGCTCTTTATTCCGCCTAGTTTTCCGTTAAGGAGCAAGTCCGGATTGATTTGATCCGGGGTGACAGCGCCGGCGACCAAAGCATAGGAATAGTACCCGGTGTTGGCTCCCGGGACAACCTCGAGATAAATCGAGTTGTCTCCGGTAACCTCAACCTTCAGTGATGGAGCCGAAATTTCGCCGAACTTAATCTTTGGCTCATCTTCAAACTTTGCGCAGGATGCGAGTCCAAGAATCACCACTGATATTGTTAATAATATTTTTTTCATAACCGTTCAGTTTTTATTTCTTCACACCTGTAATCTCAGGCAATAGCAGATTAATGTAAGAGTTGGCAGTACCTACCCTGAATGCGAAACCATAATCTTTGCCGAACGAAATCGTCGTCTTCTCGCCAAATGTTATAGTAGCGGTTACAGAGCCTGTGTTGTTCAGATACAAATCTGAAGTCAAAGAATAAAGCACGATATGGCTTCCGTCGCTGCGGGCGTACTCAGATTCCTGGCCAAGCGGAATAACTATGCTGGTGAGATCATCAGAGACGTTTCCGTAGTAGAGCATATCATCACCCTTCCAGCCGTCATTGCCGAACAGATTGTCTATCCATACCATATGATCATCACTGTTATCTTTTATGAAGGTTACCTCAAATTCCTGGGGTCCGTTGAAATAGCTTTCCGCCGACAAGGTCCAAGTTCCAAGGATAGGAGTCAGAGGATGATCGATATCGTTTATCTTCACCAGACACTCGCTCGCTGCTCCGAGATCAACATTCTCAGAGGCATTGAGAGAGATAAAGAAAATGAGGTCACCGGTATAAAGACCGTCTGCATGAGGAATAATTTCGATATACGCGGTGCGGTGATCCTTGTCAAAGGAAAGTGTCGCCGTGTTGTCAACCAATTCGAAGTTGGTTCCCTGAACGGCGGAACTGTCTTTAACGGTATAACTCACTCTTTCCTCGAGACCCTTTACAGAAGCGAGGGTTACGGGAATCCTGAGAGTGTCCGCAGAGTCTTCATCGATATTGAAAGAAGCAGCGTTGAATGCAACGAAAGCATTTGAATCGCTGAATTCAGCAGGCTCGTTCTTGTTGCAGGAAGCCAGGACTGCAGTGATTGACGCTGCAAGCGCAAAATATTTGAATATCTTTTTCATTGTCTTCCTCCTTTAATTATTTTGTGTTAGCATAACCCGGGTTGGGAACAAGATTCTTGTTGAGGTCGAGTTCCCTCTTGGGGATAGGGAGTGCCCACTGATAGCTGGGGAACGGAACGTTCTGATTCTTGGTACCCAGGACGAAGTCCGCGTCGCTACGGGTAACAGGGTCGTTCCAACGTGCAAGGTCGAGCAGATAGTGGCCTTCCCATGCGAGTTCTCTGCGGCGCTCAAGCTTGATGTTGGTGTAGTTCACCACGCTGTAAGCGCTTGCGCCACGGTTGGAAGTGATAGTATTGAGATCTTCAAGTGCAGATGCGCCTTCAATCTGTGCACCATTCATAAGAGCCTCTGCCCTGTTGAGGTACATCTCGGAGAGACGAAGCACGATGACGTTATTGACATCGTTGGGGCTACGGTCACCCTTGCCGGCATACTTAGTTGTCCAATAGTATCCGGATTCGCTATTGGCGTCGGTACGGAAACCGGCGGTGAGACGAACGTCTTCGGGTTCGTAGCAGGCAAGGAGCTGAGGGGTAGCAACGGGGTCTCCGGAGCCGTCGGGGCTGGTGATATAGGAAATATCTTCCCAGCTTCCGTTGGTGCCGTTGGAAATCTTTCCGTAAACCTCGAAGATGACCTCACCGCTACCTACGTCGTTGGTCCAGACATCGGGCCACTCTTCGGCAGTCCACATCTTGAACTTTCCGCTCTTGATCACCTTGGTGGCGTAATCGGCAGATTTCTGCCATTCACCCATATAGAGGTAAACGCGGGAGAGAAGAGCCTGGATGGCATAGATGTTAACGGTTGCAAGTTTGTCGCTTACGCCGCCGCGAACATACTCGGGATCGATGATGCTTTCAGCCTCGAGGAGGTCGGCTACGACATTTTCGTAAACCTTGAGCACCGGCTCACGCGCAGGAAGTGCGGTGGGATCGGTATGATAGACATACGGAACACCGAGCTTTTCAGCCTCGGAAAGACTTGCTTCGTTCTTTTTGACGTATGTGTAAGGCTGGCCGAACACCAGAACATTCTCGAAGTGTGCGAAAGCCCTCAGGAAGAGGCACTCTGCCTTGAGATTGTTGAGGTCCTGTTCGGTAACGTCAACACCGTCTGCCTTGCCGGCAAGGTTGTCGATGACATTGTTTGCATACGATGCTGTATAGTAGCAATATGCCCACATTGCAGTGTTGGTTGCATCCGCCGTGTACTGCCAGTTGAAACCCTGGGTGCAACGTCCGGTGTTCTTGAACGACTGCTTCATTCCGTTACCGGAGCGCATTTCATTTTCGATGACACGGTCGCAGGTGTACCAGCCGGTGGAGCCGAGATAGTAGTAAGCGCCCAAGGTTGCAGAGTTCAGACCGGCATAGGATGCCATCTGGATCTCAGTGGACTGGGAAAGCTTGGGTTCCCTGGTGAGGAAATCCTTTCCGCAGCCTGCGAGGCTTACGAGAGCTACTATTGCGAGAGTAAATAAACTTATCTTTTTCATAACACGTCCTCCTTTTTAGAATGTAATCTCCACACCGCCGATGAGGGACTTGACAGCTCCGTGAACACCGATTTCAACTCCACCGAGAGTACCAACTTCGGGGTCAAACGCGGTTACGTTGTGGAATGTGTAAGGATTGAGAGTGCTGACATAAACCCTTGCGCCCTTGATCTTGATCTTCTGAAGAACGCTGGAAGGAATGTCATAAGAGAGGGTGATGTCCTTGATACGGAGGTAGCTGCCGTCCTGAAGGAACCTGGTGGAATATCCAGCGTGGTAAACACCGGGGTTCTGTGCCACGGGCTTAGGAGTGCATCCGGTGTCGCCGGGCTTCTTCCAGTAGTTGAGAGCTGCGTTGGAAACGTTGCTGTCGATGCTGTATCCGTCATCCACGAAAGCGTTGGAAGTGAGCACCTTGTTGCCCGCTACGAACTGGAAGTATGCGCCGAGGCTGATTCCCTTCCAGGAAATCTGGGTATTGAAACCGCCGGTTGCCTTAGGTTCGGGAGAACCGGTGTAGATGTAGCGCGCCTTGTTACGGTCGTTGGTAAGGGTACCGTCTTCGGTCCACCACAGACCGTCACCGTTGGACGGGTTCACACCATACCAGTCACGGAGGTAGAAGCTGTAAAGGCTCCTGCCTTCCTTGATGCGGATGGATGTGCCGTTGTTGTTGCTGCTCAGACGACCGTCGGTCACCGAGAGGAATTCATTTCCTGCAAGGTCGAGAACCTTGGAGCGGTTGAATGCGATGTTGAATCCTGCGGTCCAGCTGAAGTCCTTGTTGCGAAGGATGACGCCGTCGAGCATGAATTCTATACCATTGTTGCGAATGGAACCCACATTCTTGAAGTTGCTGCCGAAACCGGTGGTGTAAGGAACCTGGGTGCTGAGCAGCATGTCCTCAGTCTTACGGGTGTAGATATCGAAGCTACCGGTGATGCGGTCATCGAGGAAGCCGAAATCGAAACCTCCGTTCAGAGTACGGTTCTTTTCCCATGAAAGTTCGGGGTTGGCCGGACGGGAAGGAGCAGCACCGACAGTGCCGTTGTAAGCAACTGTTGCGTAAACGCCATACGCACGATATGCAGCGATATTGTTGTTACCGTTCACACCGTAAGATGCACGGAGTTTGGCCTGGCTGAGGATGCCGCTGATTGGCTTCATGAACTTCTCGTTGGCGATATTCCAGCTACCGCCGACGGAGTAGAATGTTCCCCATTTCTTGTTCTCACCGAACAGGGAACTGCCGTCGGTACGGATAGTAGCCTGAAGTGAGTACTTGTGCGCGAAGCTATACTCTGCATATCCGAAGAAAGACATCAGGCTCTCCTGGCTGAGAGTGTAGTCTACCTGGTCCTTTTCTGCAGTAGAAGTTGTAGGATAAGGGATAAGGGGATCTACGCCCGGGGAATACCCATACAGATACTGATAGTCGTCCGTCATTGCTTCCTGACCACCCATCACACGAACATTGTGCTCGCCGAAAGTCTTATCGAAGGTGATGGTGTTGGAAGTGGTGTAACGGATATCCCTCGTCCAGATGGTGAAGAGCGTTGCAGTGCCCTGGTTGGTGACATCGCTCCAGTACTGACGGGAGTCGAGGTCCACATATTCAACACCGTCCGTGGTCTTGAGGGTCAGGAACGGGAATGGCTTCCACTCCAGATAGCTGCTTGCCTGTACGCGGTATTCCTTATCGTTATAAACATCATAGATGGTGTTACCGCGAGGGTTGGTGTTCTGATGCTCAGGAATGTCGAAGTTGAAAGAACCGTCCTCATTGTACATCTTGTGCCAAGGAAGGATGCTCCACATTGCATACTGAGGGTTGATGTAGAAGGTTCCACCCATCTGGGGAGAGTTGGAATCCGAGTAGCTGAAGTTCACCCTTGCACCGCTCTTGAGACTCTTTGCGAGTTTGAAGTCGGCGTTCACACGGGCAGTGAAACGCTGAAAATCTTCGCCGTAAAACACACCGTCGTTCTTATGGTAAGAAAGCGAGGAGTAGTAGGAAGCCTTGTCGGTTCCGCCGGTGGCGTTGATTTCATACTCCTGGAGTTTGCCTATGCGGGTGAGATCCTTGTACCAGTTGGTGGTACCGTTCTCCAACAGGCTGTACGGGAAATAGTAAGCGCTGGTAGGATCGTCCGGGTTCTTGCCGGCATTGATGACGGAAACCCTGCGGTAGTCGAGGAGTTCCTTACCGGTGAGAGGACGAAGGTTGTTGTCGTTTGCGAGCTGCTGCACACCGTATTTGGCGCGTGCGGAGAACTGGGCCCTGCCGCTGCGGCCGCTCTTGGTGGTCACGAGGATAACGCCGTTAGCAGCACGGGATCCGTAAATGGAAGCCGCAGCTGCGTCCTTAAGGACGGTGATGCTCTCGATATCGTTGGGGTTGAGGAAGGTGGAAGATGAACCACCGCCGACACCCTGTGCGGAAAGCTGACGGAAGTCGCTTGCCATCATAGGAATACCGTCCACGACCCAAAGAGGTTCGTTTCCTGCAGAAATGGAAGAAGTACCACGCACACGAATGGTGGAGGTGGACCCCGGCTGTCCGGAACCCTGGGTTACGGTAACACCGGAAAGTTTACCGGAGAGCATCTTGTCCACCGAAGTGACAGGGGCGGATGCCAGTTCATCCGACTTGAGGGTGGTCACGGAACCTGTGAGAGATTCCTTGCTCACCGTACCATAAGCCACGATAACTGCATCGTCCAGCTTGGTTGACTCTTCGGAAAGGCTCACATTGATAACCGCCTGTCCGTTAACGGGGACGACCTGCTCTTCATAGCCGAGGGCACTGAAACGCAGAGACGCACTTGCGGGCGCCTGAATCGTATAGGAACCATCCATGGAAGTGGTGACTCCGTTAGGCGTTCCGTCCACGATTACAGCTGCAGCAGGGAGAGCTTCCCCGTTCGCATCTGACACGACACCCTTGATCGTGATATTCTGGGCGAAAGCCAGGATACCCGATGCCAGAAGTGCCGCCGCTGAGAGTAAAAGCTTGATTTTTCTCATAAGCTGTTGGATTAATTAAACATATACTATACTAACTAAACATGTAGTCTGCTTTGTTGCACTTTTAAACGGTCGTTTTAGAATGCGCTTCAAGCCTGCAAGTTCGGAATAATTTTTTTTATATGCAAATAATCGTAAGATGCCAAACAATGGCCTAGGAGGGCATTTTTGCCCAAAAATCAAAGTTTTGTAGAACTAAATTCAAAAAATCAACTTTAAATTGAAAGTTATTTCGCGAATTTAATATCAATACGAAAGCAGAAAAATTTTTAAAAAATTTTCAATTTACTATACGACACCATTTTAGCCCGCTTACAATCGTGCACGGGCACGAAACGCGCGCGTACGCACATGTATATAGATTAAGGTAGCTACAGACCGGTTTTCAACGATTTAAGGTATTTTGCAAACGTGTTGCGGTGGATGCCGAAACTGGCCGCGACCTCTGTCTTGCTTGCACCCGACTTGAGAAGTTTTTCTATTTCCGGGAGATTGTCCCTGATCATCTTATACTTTCTGGTATGACCGGAGGGACGGCCTAGAATCATGCCAGAGGCACGTTTGCCAGCGAGGGCCTCCTTCGTGCGTTGGGAAATCAGGTTCCTTTCTATCTCTGCGGCGAGCGCGAAAGCGAAGGCTATAATCTTGGAATTGATATTGTTACCGAGGTCGAAGTTATCTTTTATCGAGTGGATGGCAATACCCCTTTGTGCACAATCGTTCAGAATGGACATTACCATGAGTATGCTTCTTCCCAGACGTGATATCTCGCTACATACGAGCAAATCCCCTTTCCGCATACGACGGATGACGCGACCAAGTTTACGCTTCTCGGCAAGCACTGTTCCGGAAACTGACTCCCGCACCCAGACATCCACTTTGACATGTTGCGAAGCGCACCAATTACTAATCTCGTATTCCTGTCCCAGGCTGGATTGCTGGTCTGTACTCACTCTGATATAAGCATACACCATGGTTGAGCCAGTTATGGGGCACAATGATCAAATCTTTCCTTTGCTCAGTTCGTCTTTCAAATAAGAATAAATGTAAGCAGGACCTTCCTTGAAGAGAGCAGTGGCAGGGTCGGAGAGTTTCCGAAAGATTTCCGATGAGTATACAACATCCAGGGCCTTTTCCAGATCCAGATCGTAATCGGTCATCACGCGGTCTACGAGGTCTGCTATGAGTCCCTCTTTGAGGTATTGGAAGTGTTCGCTCATAACTTGTGGAGGGTTTTGATGGCGGCTTCGGTGCCGAAATAATATTGGAACGTTATCCCCTTGAGATATTTGATACGGCGAAGAAGTTCCTCCAGGTCGATGCTTCCGTTCTTGAAGTTTCTAATCTGCGCACCAACTTTGTCATTGGCAATGGGGCCATAGATGATGTCGTAGTCGTGAATTGGCGCGTCTGAAAAATTTTCGCGGTTTTCATAGATAAACTTGGCCCATTCTTCTGTGTAGCCATCAAAGGTCTTGATTTTGAGATTGTTCGAAGTGATAATGTCAGCATCGAATTCAAATTCTGTCACGATGGGTTCGCCGCCGAGAAAAGCGACCTTACTCTCGGCCATTTCTATAGCTTGACGCTTGTCCGGTGAAAGGTAGAAGCCCTTGCCAAAGTCCTTACCGGGTCGGGATTTAGAGAGATCAATATCACTAATTGCGACGTTTGAGCCATGATAGAGTATCATATCAACTGTCCTCCCATTCTTCTACAGAAAGTTGCAACATCATCAACGTTCCCTCTGAAATCTTGCGTATGTAGGGCTCCATAGTGTTTATCGATGTTGGTGATGGCACCATAGGTCTTAAGGTAGCGATACGCCTGTGAATCCGTAAGGCCGAAGCGCTTGCCGAATTCGTTGATGAATGCGATGATATATTCTATTCTGTCGCGTGCCGGATAAGAGGTTTCCATGGCTCCATATTCTTTTTAACGGGTGCAAGTTACTAAATTTTTGTGAGTTCTCTGCTCGGTGCACTTAAAAACGACCGTTTAAAAGTGCAACAAAGCAGACTACATGTTTAGTTAGTATAGTATATGTTTAATTAAAAGTTCAACCAATGAGAAAAGCAGCAAAACTTTTCACAGCTTCACTGGTGCTCCTGCTTTCCGCAGCGTTCTCCTTCGCACAGAATATCACTGTGAAGGGAACCGTGACGGATGCCGCCACCGGTGAACCGCTTCCCGGAACGATGGTTATCGTTCAGGGGACGTCCAGAGGTGTCAGCGTTCAGGGCGATGGTTCCTATTCCATCAGCGTCCCGTCCAACGGCAGCCTCCAGTTCTCATTACAGGGTTACCTCGAACAGATTCAGCCGGTGAACGGACAGGCGGCGATCAATGTCGCCCTCTCCATCGACAGCCAGCTGCTCGAGGAGACTATCATCGTTGGCTATGGTACTTCCACCAAGAGCTCCTTTACCGGCTCCGCAGCGATGGTCAAATCCGAGGAGATTGAAAAGAAGGTCACTACCAGTGTCACCAGCGCTCTTGCAGGTACCACGCCCGGCGTGCAGGTTTTCTCCGCCAGCGGCGACCCTGCATCGGGTGGTTCCAACACTATCCGTATCCGCGGTTACGGTTCATACCAGGCAAGCAACGACCCTCTCATCATTCTTGACGGATCTCCTTATGATGGTTCGATTTCCGACATCAACCCTCAGGATGTCGAAAGCATTTCCGTCCTTAAGGACGCATCTGCGGCTGCCATTTACGGTAACCGCGGCGCTAATGGCGTTGTGCTCATCACCACCAAGAAAGGTACCCCGGGGGAAGCCAGAGTCAAATTTGACGCCCGTTTTGGCACAAATACCCGACTCATTCCCCAGTATGATGTCATCACAGATCCCGGGCAGTACTACGAGCAGTGGTTCACCAAGATGTATAACAGCTACTGGTACACCGGCCACTCCGCAGCGGAGAGTTATGCTTTTGCAAACACCTACCTCTACGACCAGAACAACGGAGGTCTCGGATATCAGGTATTCACTGTTCCCGAGGGCGAAAACCTCATAGGTTACAACTTCAAGCTGAACCCCAATGCGAAACTTGGCTACAGCGACGGTGAATACTACTATATTCCGGATGACTGGTACAAGGAAACTTTCAAGACAGGCTTCCGTCAGGAATACAACATCTCGGCAAGCGGTGCTGCCGGCAGGTTCAACTACTACGCCAGCGCAGGCTACCTGAAAGATGGAGGTATTATTGAAAATTCCGATTATCAGCGCTACACCGGCCGTATCAATGCAGAATACCAGGCAAAGGACTGGATCAAACTCATTTCTACGATGGGTTTCTCTCACAGCATTTCCGAATCCGTCAACGGCGGAGGTGACTGGGGGTCCAGCGGCAACCTGTTCTATCTCGTGAACAGTATCGCGCCCATCTATCCGCTCTACGTCCGCAAACTTGACGCAGGCGGCAACCCTTACATCGTGAAGAACAACGGCCGCATCCTGTTCGATTCCAACAATACGAACCAGGTCCGTGCCAGCATAGTCGGCAACGCCATCCGTGACAACAAGTACGACTCGGCAACCAACTATGCGGATGTCCTTACCGGAAAATGGGGATTCATCCTCACTCCAGTCAAGGGCCTCAGCCTCACCGGCAACATCAGCCTCACCGACGACAACACCCGCTACAACAGCCTCTCGAGCGTTTTCGGCTCGGCCGCAGCGGTGGATGGAGAGGCTTATGTGTCTCACAGCCGTTTCTTCTCCGTGAACAAGCAGTTCCTCGCCGAGTACAAGAAGACTTTCCTCAGCGTTCACAACGTCGATATCTTCGCAGGATATGAAGGTTACAACTATACCAGTCAGGGCCTGTCCGGATACAACTACCACCTGTTCGACCCTCTCATCGGAGAACTCAACAACGCAGATGACACTCCGACTTCGTCGAACCAGCTCAGGTCCAACACCAACAAATACGCAACGGAAGGTTATTTCGGACGTCTTCAGTACGACTATGACGGCAAGTATTTCGTAAATGCTTCATACCGTCGCGACGCCTCCTCCCGCTTTGCAGAAGGACACCGCTGGGGCAACTTCTGGTCGGCTGGCGCCGCATGGCTTGTCAGCCAGGAGAATTTCCTGAAGGACGTTTCCTGGGTGAACATGCTCAAGGTCAAACTCAGCTATGGCGAAACCGGCAACGACAACATCGGTTCCCTCTATCCTTATGCAGACCAGTACACCCACTCCTACAATAAGGATACGGACACCTACAGCCTTTCCGTTACATACAAGGGCAACCCGAACCTTACTTGGGAGACCAAGCAGAGCCTCAACTTCGGTGCCGACTTCGAACTGCTCAACGGATACCTCAACGGAAGCCTTGACATCTACAGCCAGACCACCAAGGACCTGCTTTACGCAAAGAGCGTTCCCCTTTCTTCCGGTAATCCTACAGGATACGAAAATGTGAACGTAGGTTCCCTGAACAACAAGGGTATCGAGCTTTCACTTGACGGAAACATCATCGCCAACAAGAATGTCGTCTGGAACTGGAATGCAAACTTCAGCCACAACAAGAACAAGATTCTTGAACTGGATCCCAGCGTTTCCAAGGACGGTATCAAGGGCAGTTACAGGATTGTCCGCGAAGGCGGTTCCCTCTATCAGGGATACATGTACAAATACGCCGGAGTCGACAAGAACACAGGTGCCGCACTTTACTGGGTTAAGGACGATGACGGCAATGAATACAAGACCGACAACTTCTCGAAGGCCACCAAGTATGATATCGGTGACTTCCTTCCGAAGCTTACCGGCGGTCTCGGAACCAGCGTCGCAGCATTCGGATTCGACTTTGCCATCCAATGTTCGTATCAGCTCGGCGGCCGTTACTACGACGGCAACTACCAGGCTCTCATGCACAGCCAAAACAACGCCGGCAGCGCCCTGCACAAGGACATCCTCAAGGCATGGACTCCGACCAACACCAACACTGACGTTCCCCGTTGGGACGGCGACACTCAGGTAGGCCAGAGCGCGGTTGACCGTTTTATCGTGTCTTCCAACTTCCTTAGCCTGGACAATGTAACCCTCGGTTACACCCTCCCCAGCAAGCTTGTCAGCAAGATCAAGCTTTCTTCAGTACGCTTCTATGTTACCGGTGAGAATCTCTACGTTCTTTCTGCCCGCAAGGGTGTCGATCCCCGCTTCGGCGTGGGGCTCGGCGGCTACACCTCCGGATCCGGTATCAACCAGAGCTATTACTCCGCAAGACGCACAGTCACCGGCGGCGTAACCGTGAATTTCTAATCTTTAATCATGAAGAATATGAAACTCTATAGATTGATTCCAGTTCTTGCAGCGGCCCTCTCAGTGGCAGCCTGCACAGACTTTGACGATATTCAGCCGGCCGGCGGCACCTTGCTTGCCTCTCAGGTTCAAGAGACCAACGCGGTTCAGCCGTCCCGTGCTTCAGCTTCATTCAACGGTATGCTCACCAATATCGGCAAGCCGCTCCAGATCTCGTTTTCCAGCAACCGTCCGGACAATTTCGGATTCCTGATGATGCTGTTCTGCAACGACCTCGAAGGTGCTGATGCACTTATCGCTGACAGCAATTACAACTGGTTCAGCGTTTGCGGAGAATATACTTCCCGCAATGCCAACTACGCCAACCCATACGTCCGTTACTGCTCACCTTATAACATGATCAGTGACGTAAACACCTTCCTTGGCGGTTTTGATGACAATGTCGATGACGCCGACTCACGCTACATGATAGCGCAGGCTCGTGCAATTCGCGCATATTCCTACCTGCTCATCGCTCCGGGATTCCAGTTTGTCAGCAACAAGGAAGGTCTCTGCATTCCGCTGCTCAGTCCCGAAATCGAGGACTTTACCCACAATCCCCGCGCCACCGTGCAGGAGGTTTATGACGTGATTCTCAGCGACCTCGACTACGCGGTTGAGAATCTCGACGGATATGCCCGCCCGACAAAGGCCAATATCAACAAGGCCGTGGCACTCGGCCTTCGTGCCCGCGCCCACCTTGACATGAAAGAATACCAGGAGGCATATGACGATGCAAGTGCCGCAATCGAGCTTGCTACAGCAGCGGGGATCCGCCCCAAGACCATTTCCGAACTTCAGACCGCCCTTGAAGACGGCACTGCTTTCGAGAACATCAACGAGGTGGACTGGCTCTGGGGTTACGACATGACCGCCGACATCGCAAAGATCTTTGCCTATGCCACTACGAGCAGCTGGCTCAGGTCTTTCTCCGCGAACGGCTACGCTCCTGCAACCCAGTCCTACACCTGCATCAACAAACTGCTTTACGACAA
>OCVV012875477.1_pt1 | contig 16453 bp, 20 predicted proteins | sample 1539721 | NCBI WGS metagenome assembly OCVV01 (sample SAMN02144230, study PRJEB22623) | gut metagenome | biome: sheep rumen | host: Ovis aries | place: New Zealand | reverse complement strand
TATCACCGAACCATACTCTGAGCATATATCCCTCGTCTCACATTCCTCTAACAGCTGCCTTTAGCTCTTCTTTACTCTTAACAAGCAGTTCAAATCATACACCACATATTTTATCTATCCTCTCAATCCACGTCGAAAAATGGGGACACATTTCTTTCATCTTGTCTATGCCAATCTTCTTTAATGTCCAGCCAATCAGAGAGTTCATCTACATCAAGCCTCTTCAGCACACTTGACTCCTTTGCATGGTCAAATTCTGCCACAATGATATTCTCTATATCGAATGAGTTCAACAATTCTCTTGACTGTGTAGCCACAATTATCTGGGATTGTTTTGATGCCATCTTCATTATTTCAGCTAACACACGAACAGCATAGGGATGAAGTCCTATTTCTGGTTCATCCAGAATAACTATATCGTTTCTATATGATGAAGGTTTCAAAAGTAGTGTGCACAATGCAATAAATCTCAATGTGCCATCAGAAAGCATATGCGGGCCAAAAATATCCTCACAACCTTTTTCTCTCCAGTTGAGTGAAATCCTTTCATCCTTACCGGTATCTGTTCTAGGGTGCAGTTCAAATCTGTCAAAACGAGGAAACACCTCTTTTATCATATCCACTATTCTTTGATAATACTTTTCAGTTGCCTTATCATTCTTCATCCTATAGAGATACGCCGCCAGATTTCCACCGTCCGAGCGTAGATACCTGTCATCCTGAACATACCCCGGCATGCGCATTCTGGAACTTATGGATGTGTCATTGAAGTGGTAGATTCTACAGCCTTTTAATGTATTCAAAATTGCACGAGATGCATCATCAGTCTCGGAAGCAGGAATTAAAGCAGAACGCATGCCTGAAGCAGTCTGTATCGTCTCATACGTATGCGCACCGTCCACTGAGGGATATCCTATCTTCTCATTTGCGATATAAAGCCCACCGTCCACACCTTGCTTAATATTGATAGTATACTCATCCCTAAACCTGTCGCTTGAAAAAAACATTCTTCCTTCTATGTAGTCAATTTTATCCTTTCTTGAATACATGAGCGAAGATGCATATCCATTTTTGGCAACAAAGTCCCCAAAAGCATCCGTCGCTATATAGGAAATCATCTCCAAAAACGAAATGAAATTGCTCTTTCCTGCACCATTTGCACCGATAACTATATTAAGATTTCCCAAAGATATCGGAGTGTCTGCCACTCCATATGACTTATAACCGGCTATAGATATATCAGTTAATCTCACGATTTCAAAACCTCTTTCAATTTCACAGTTAACGCCCTTTTGCGTAAATTATGCGATTTCCTAAAGCTATTCATGTAGCTCTACATGATTCCCGTCAGGATCATTTACATAGCAGTATCTGATTCCCTGCCAATCGGTTCCTATAGCCGGCTTAGCCATTCCCAGATCTTCCAAGGTGTTTTCCAGATTATCCACACGTAGTGCGAAATGTCGGCATCCTAACGGCTCATCCGGACCGGTTGGCTTTGCCGGATGATCATTATCGATAAATACTTCCAACTGTATTCCGTAACCACTCAAAAGTACAACTCTATCGGTTTTGCGCTCTTTACGAAAAGTCTCAGAAAACCCCAGCTTCTTATAGAAATCAAGACATTCCTCAGATGTAATCAAGAGTGCCACATGATGAATACCGGTGATCATAGTTTATTACTCTAACGCTTTCCTATATGCTTAATACAAAAATATTATTAATATAGCTTAGTATAGTTATTTCCACCGATTTTAAAGATACTTTTCAAGCTCAGTCAGTGCTTCCGGTATTCCTTTAAGCTTCTTCCATCCCTTGCTCTTAGGATTCAGCACCACCTCAACTGTCATGAATATCAGCCTGAAGTACATTCCCACGCCGCGATGCTCACTATACCATACTTCCAGCTGCCCCTTGTATGGTGTGATCACATTTTTATAGAATTCAACCCGCTCCTCGTGAGTCTTAAACTGCTGCAAGATTTCCTCCTCAGATCTGAACACTATGGGGCCGATTCCGGACATACTGGGACGGCTTTTTGCTAACGCAGCTCTTACCTCATCGCTGTAGGAATCATACTGCTTTTGACCTGGGGCCTGTATCCGATGACGCTCATATCACCCTTGAGTATATTAAGGAGCTGTGGCAATTCGTTGATTTTGGCTTTGCGCAGGAATCTCCCCATAGGAAGTATCCTGTGATCATTTTCTGCCGCGTAGAATCCGCCGGCCATATTAGGGCTGTTCCTAAGCATAGTGCAAATTTAAGCAGATTAAAAGAATTGCCACCTTTCCCAATCCTTTCCTGCCTGTAAAATATGTCATGCTCACCGGTTAACTTCAGACCTATCATAATAGGGATCATGAAGGAGGTTAATACAATTACTGCCAGTAATGAAAATAATATGTCAAAAAATCTGGTCACCTATAGTCTGTCCTTTTCTATTTCTTTGTTGCAAAATCACAATCAAAAAGCCATAGCACCACCACACAATACCATATGGTACTGCGAATAGGCTGTCGCTATGACCTTCATATCACTCAGAGAGAATTTCTCATCTGCTGGGCTTATTGAATTCTTGTATACAATATTTCTACAACGGACTATTATACATCAATTTGGCATAAAAATACAGCTTGGGGGGCGAAATGCAGGGAAGTCAGGAACATACGTTCCTGACTTCCCTCTGAATTAACTATATTTTGGTGTGAATATCGCCTTTTTTCTCATTTTCTTTTCTTCTGAATGATTCATGAATTTCTAAGCGCTCTTATATACGCCTCAACTCCAATATGATTTTTCAAATCATATTTCTTATTCATTTCATCAAAATACGAATAAATAGACTCATCACTAATAACACTATTAGAAGAAGCAAATTCTGGCCCCCCCTCTGGCCTCAATTCTTTATGTGATAATTTCATAAGGGTTATTCCGTTATATACACCAAAACAATCTATTACATAATCCAATAAATCTATCTCTCAATAAGAAGGAAACTATAGTTACCTAGGCCATGCGTGCCTAACCTATCTATAGAATACCCCAGTGATACATTTTTGTTAATAGTGTACCATTGTTCCATTTTTTTATTCCTAAATTTTCAACCAAGTTGCAACTAAACACATGGCCTCCACCATCGTTATACATATATAGTCAAATTTTCTGTAGAATAAATGGCTATTCTTTCCAGTGAAAGCCCCCGATTCTTCTCGATCCCACACGTTCAATCTTGCCTTCATTCAATAATCGATTCGTTATACTTCTAACTGCTTTTAGCGATATTGCACACTTTTCCGCAATTTCATTGGCCGCGATTTCCTTGTCAGAATCCCTTATCAATGCAGCTACATCATCGTAACTACTTTTGAGGCTTCTTTTCTCATTCTTCTTCGCTTGCTCATTGGTCATAAGCCCAGAGAAATCTATATCCTCAACTTCTTCGTCAAACTTCCATTCTCTTTCGCCCGTCTTCAGATATTTTAATTCGTCAGGATCATACTCTTCGAGAAAACTCTCCAATGTCCTCATATTAAAAAGTTTTATCTTCTTCCCACCGTCATAGACCTTCTTGTCCGCAATGAAATACTTATCCATTGACCCTTCGTTCTCTATTTCATCTTCAAGCATGTGCATATGGGTAAGATCCTGACCATACTGAAAGTATAACGCCCAGCAAATATCTGCATGCTCAGTTTCTTCCGTTAATTCCTCTATGGTTGGTGCGAGCGCATCCGTATCCTCACAACCACATTCAACATTCTTCCAGAACTTCAGAATCCATCTATAGCTTATTCCCTCCTGCAACTTATCGTCCTTGAAAGTACCTTCTTCAATTTTAATATCCTTAAACAACATACGTCTTACATGAACGCCATCAGGCACTTTATTAAAGTACCAACCATTGTCATCCTTTTCATATTGTCCACACAAAAAATCCCGGAGAATGTTTTCATCGTCTATATTGATACCTTCCTTAAGCAACTCATCGGGATCATAATCATCTTCAAGTTCACCATAATCATAGTCTCTATCTTCACCTGAAGCATTTCCTTCAGCCATCTGGACTAAAGCCTTACCAGCACCAAACCTTACCCATCCATTTCTAGGGTGCTTTTTAATCTCAAACTCTATCGAAGATCTGACTTGTCCTGCAAGCTCATCGGCATTCTTCCAGTAATTTACAGTTCCATTGTCTTCCACAAACTTTTTGAACTCATTCAATCTTTTAAGATTGTCCGGATCAGATTCGATGTTGGACGCCTTAACATCTGCATCATCCGATATTAAAAATCCCATATAAGGCACACCATGTTCCATCGCATAGCGGAACTCGCGCTCCGTATAGCTCATGCCTTTATCAATTCCCTTCTTCATTACAGAACCATAACGCTTGCCCAGAATCAGAACATAATAATCACAATCATCAATCGAATCCGTAATCACCTTCCACTGTATATTGCTAGAAGCATTGAACATTTCCATACCCACAGGTAAATACTCCATCTTAAGGATGGCCTCTATGACCTTACGTCGATGTTCCTTAAGGTCTTTATATGTTGATGATATGAAAATCTTGTATATTTTGTCGTTCATACTTGTCCCCCAGCGAATTAAAATTCCGTCCGACTGCAGTTTTACCGCAAATTAAAATCTGAGTTTCTGATTTATGCATATAACAGTATGCTGTATCCTGCAGCGTACTATTTTATTGTATTATCTTATCCCATAGTTTATCATTCTCTCTGTTGTCCGCAAAAAAGAGAAAGAACCCATCCGACCAAAGATACGTTCTTTCTCTTTACCAAGGCCTAAGCGCTGCAGACAGGTCCGGTGCAGGGTCCACGCCCTATTTATGGATGGTAAGCCCTCAACCACCGGTACCTTATATACCTTACCACTTTTTTGAGATAATATCACCATTTCGCAGTTTACCAATCAAAACCGAAGGAGATATCATCTCATGTCAACAAGATCTATCGTCAACCGCGCAAAACTTGAAGCTTGGGCATCACATTTTGCAGAACAGAAATCCAGCGGACTGACAGTCGCAGACTGGTGTCAGCGGAACGGAATATCAAGGCACAGCTATTTCTACTGGAAACGCAAGCTAAAGGACGGGGCTGTTTCACAGGCACTTCCTGAAATCGTTCCGTTAGCAGTTCCTCCTGTCCTGGTGTCCGTCTGCAATTCTCAGGTTCTTACTCCAGTTCATGACCAGAGTTGCAAATGTTGTACAAGTTGCGCAAGTTGTACAACTATCCGGTATTCCATGCATCCCTTTAACATAACCAATATCGGTAACCTTAAAATACTCTGTACTTCCATTAGGGATAGATCTTTCAAAATAATCACCCGGCTCAATAGGGACCGTAATATCTTCACTCATTATAGTATTATCCGTCCCAAAAAGACCTTCAATCTCGTATATTTGACCAGATGTCTTATGAAATATCAAATTTTCGACTGGAAAACGAGATAATAATCTTTTGGGCACGGTTAAATATACTCCATCCGTCTCATTAATAATTATATCATTAGTATTTGTGAATACTCATCCCCGAATCTTGATAACAATTGCTACTACTATCATTCCCATTTTTTCCAATGTAGCTCAGCAAAACCAATCTGCATTTTTCATTTCTTCATGCGTTTCCCACAAAAACCAGCATAGCGTTGATGCTGAACCCACAGCCAGTTTGGCATGTTTTGAATCGAGACCCGTAAAGCTATTTGATTTTCCATGACCAGTCCCCATTTTATTTCTAATCGTGGCCAACTGATATGTCATTTGTGATAAATTGCCTACAAGTTTCTTTATAGCATCTTCTACCGCTTGATTATCTACATTTTTAGGTAATAACTCCAGTACAGCAGTTGTTTCCTTAATGAGTTTTGGAATCTCCCACCCATCATCAACGATAATGCTATTCTCTTCCAGAATAGTTTTACAACAAGATTCTACAAGTTCTTTAGCTTTACCAATTGCATCCGCAGGATTTATATCTACTGATTTTTGCATTTGATCAATCTGTACTCGAATGTAGTCAGATGTAAATGCATTCTTTAAATCATCTGTCTGTTTCTGTATTATTGAAGCCGATCCTATAAGTCTCCAGTCAAATACTGGTCCATTTCCTATCCTTTTCAATTCATACAGTTCATAGCCGTCCCGTCGAATTATCTTTTGAATTTCTTCAAAATAGTATTTCTCTGGACTATCAGCATCCGCTATAGGATTTATTGTTACCGCAGGATGAAAAATCTCACATAAGAATTTCAAAAAACTCTCATCATCTGAATGCAACAAGTCAAATCTACCATCTGTAAAAACCCAATCCGAAGGCCAATCCCTCCAGGCTATATGCTGTCTTATATCTCTATCAGCATTATGATATCTATGGTCATAAGATGGCATCGATGATAAATCATAAAGCCTTACTAAAAAATCCGCGTCATCATAACTACCGCTCCAAGAAATTCTTTCAGTATTGCCATTAGGGAGCGTAATACCACAATTGAATAAATCTTGAATATCTCGCCTTGATGTTTCCGACAGCTTATTCATTACACTCATTCCCCTAACATAGTAATACGTAATACTCAATTTTCTTCTTCATTGTTGACATAGTGTCGGGAGATGATCCCCTTTATTACTATTGCCTTGTGTCCAATGCCAGTAAAGCCTTCTCTAACGTGTATACATTTAACTTCAAATCTTCTTTTAAATATCGTTAAATACATCCGTGACATAGAATAGCCTTTCTTAATTAACTTATAAGCTTTTATTCAGATATTTAATATTCGAGTGAATATCATAATCAAAATATCTTATACAACGCTTTCAATTCTTAAATTAAATCCATATTTCTTAAATTCCTTACCGATTTCTTCATACATATCAAGCTTTATGTGTTCTTTATCAAACACCTCTGATTCTATGACCAAATCTGTATCTGCGCCTTTATTACCACACATTAAATGGAGAGCTATAATACTTCTGAAAACTGACAGTTCATCTTTTAGCAAGCCTTTGATTTCAGATACCACTACCGACTTTTTTTCAGTCACTATGTGCTCGTTTAACTGTTTAAAAAGTTTACACAAATCATCCATATCAGTTCTTCCACCAATAATTTCTTTAAATCCAACGGGCATAACCCCTATGCACTCAAGCGTTCTAGAGTTTATCCAATCTACCTTCTTTTTATCCGCTTCCACAAAAAAATCACGATTTATCTTCAACCCATTTAACGCTTTTGTAGACATCTGAGGAGGGTACATTGCCAACGCAATCTTTGGTGATATAACCAAGTACAAAAACATTTCATTGCCAATAAAATGAAACGGCGGTAGCCAAAAACTATAATCATAACTATTTGGAATATATAAAATGTAGGCTTCAAAGCCCTTATACATACTATCTATATTATCATTTTTACTCCCCAACAAATTCTGTGCATATGGCCGAAAGCTTTTTAACGAAGCCGCTTTCTTTCTAAAGTTTGCTGAATATTCTGCTCTCTCTTTCGTAAGAGTCCCTTCTATCAACAACTTCTTATCAACATCATCATTCCTTTGCTGTTGTTGCTCACAGTATTGCTTTAGTTTCTCATCATCCACAATAACGAGTCTGTGAAATTCAACTGTCACTATGGCAATAATCTGTTTTTTTAGTACTTTTCTATCAATCTGTACTGAGGGTTCAGAATCGTTTTCAATTTCTTCAATAATCTTTTTGATTTTTGCATTCAAACTTCCTATAAGAGTCTCGCTTTTCTTAACCTCTTCATCATATTCAGGAATGAAATAATTCGTTTCAGTATGATATGTTTTTGGTCGCTTTTTTATAACTTGAACATTATCAAAATCATTTAAATCAAGCACACTAATTTCATTCTTCTCATTCATAAATCGCTTCAGCGTAGAATAAGGAAGAATCAAATGATCATCTTGCTGCACTATCTTTATTATTTTTTCTTTTCTCCCTTTTTTATATTTTCTCATGTGGTTATCACCATCCTGGTAACCTATCTACCATTCAATCCCTACGAACATATATGGTTATCAAAAATCCCACTCTTAAAGTATTCTTTAACTCCCCTCGCTATTTCTCACACATCATCCACAAATCGACATCATTTTATACTTAATCTGTATAGCTCTTTCTACTATTTCATACCTCACATCTATTCCCCTTTCCGAATACCTTCCTACATTATCACAGACCTCAATAATCTGCTTGACATAGTTTTTCCTGCTATCAGTCAACACGCTTTTAATGTACTTCTCTTCCTTATAATATTTTGAAAAAATTGACTCATAACCCCTGTCTATAGCTTCCATTTCTTGTCTTACCTTTTCATTCTTATCACTTTCTATATGGGAAAGCAGTGTGCATATAAGTGAAATAGAAAGTGCTGATTGTTTTTTCAGTTTATCCTGATAATTTTCATCGGCATCGTTATATACCTTTTTGGCAAACATGTACGCTTTCATCAATTCAGCATAATCCCCAGGATTTAGCCTATAAATACTTTTCGATCTTTGAATCCAAAAATGCAGATCATCACCCATAAGATCTTCAAGATTGCGATACACATCCTCAATCAGATGTCCTGCACCCTTTGAAGGATCAGAGAACATCTGATTGAGCGTATCAAACATCAACACCTCTTTATAGATTCTTTTCTGCTCATAAGTCCCTTCCTTAAAACTACTCACAATATTGCGTATCCCTTGTATAACATCCCGTCTGTCTATCTTTCTTACCAACCTCGTTATAACCGCACTACTATTGTGAACAAGTTTAAACCCAGATTGAAACTTTGTTTCGTTTTTCGTAGTCCTCACCTTTTCGACAGCTAAAGATAGTTTTTTTAGGAAAGTATCAATCTCCTGATTGGATATGTTCAGGGAGATTGAGTAATCTTTACTATAAATTTTATCTCTAGCACACAATATCATGAGAAGAATTTTCTCATTCAACGTAAACTTAGCATCATAGCTAATATCAACAGCAATCGGTATCTTTTGCTCCTGATTCAGGATTTCAAGGTAATTCAAATTAGTATCCCTTAGCCTCCTATCAATGTAGCCTTTTCCAGTAACAACACTATTCAGAGCATTATTTTCCCTTTGAGTAAATCTTTGACTTAACTTAAAATACGTATTCTCTCCGATGTCAGATAAGTATGAATCGCTCTGATTTATAGCAATAATAATTCTGTTATTCCTTTCATCACATGTTGAGGCAAATTCCTTAAGCGAGAAATAAGTCTCACTTAGCATCGAGTTTGTATCGAATAAGAACAAGCAATTGTTGCTCTCATTAAACAATCTTCTCACGACATCAGTATCAATCTGAGATTCCGATGGAAAGTATACAATTTTCCTTGTTCTTTCCCTTTCTATTAGAAGTTCGAGAAGTATTGTTTTTCCACTAAATCTTCGTCCCTCAATGTATACCACGGGATAAACTATGAGCGCCTTGTCTATTTCATCAATTATATCCCTATAAACAAAAAATTCAGATCTGTAGAATATATTCTTGTTTTCATCAAAGGTCTTAAATCCCGTAAAGTACTTAATATCTTTAGTATCCTCAATTTCAGGATTGCTATATTTATAGTTTTTGATTTCAGCTTCTACAGCATTGGAGTGAATCTCTGTTATAAAACTACTGTATAGGCTGCTGTAATCTTCCACAATTATAATGTCAGTAATACCATAATCATCCTGTAGGCTCTCCTCATAATATTTATCTGGTTTCTTTCCACACAGCATTATATTTTTTTTGGCATTTCTGTCATCGTTTGCAATAAGCTTATTTAGATGCCTCAAATCCGGCTCGTCTTGAAGACTGCATCCGATATAAAGCAGATTTTCATCCTTCATAGCAGACAGGATTGCTTCCCTGAGTGTTTGGTTTGTTGGCAAACTGATAGAATTTATATATTGATCAAAGTTGAATACGAGGTTATCCTCTGCTTCATAGTCCACCTCCCATTTCGCATCCCCATGAATTTTATAGACCACCTTTCCCTTAACATCACTCCTAGTATTTTTATACGGTAGAATTGGCCGAAAGTCACTGCATCCCTCAATCCCATCATCAATATTTATTGTGAATGCTGTATGCCATGGCAGATTCAGGAATTCTTTCTTAATCCCATCAACTTGAACATTCATAAAATATTTTTGAAGAAGTTCAAGAAATTCATTAATTGAAACCCCATCATGTTTAATAGACTTAAACAGGGCAACCGACACATCTGCTAGAGAGTTTGAATATTTTCTTTCCGGGTCTTTTCTTTTGAGCAAGTCTTCAAACAATTCTGTACATCTTCTACCATCAGGCACAGTATTTTCCAAGCTTTTAGGACCACATTTCTCATTCATGGTAAATCCCGCACCAAAAAATGGAATGAGATGTCCACTTACAAATAATGGAACAAGTAGTGAATTTGCCTTTGATTGTAAATGATAAATCATTGTCTCTCCCTCCTATGTTCTTCTGCAACTATCACAAGCTTCACATGAAAGTACCAAAGAGCCTATCTTCCTAAATCATATATGTCTCAATTTCAGAAACCTTTATAGCCACGACAACTATTATTCCAAGTCCACCTCAAACCGAGCACTTTTATTCCAATAGCCTTAGCTACAACTGTAGCCGACAGACATTCTTACCAGAAGGGATATCCCTGATATATCGTTTGCAATTGACTATACATTTATGATATCAAAGTTTGTACCGTGATATTTTCATCATCATCTTCCAGATTCCATCCCCAACAGAAAACCACCGGATCTTTGTTGATTTCATCAAAGTATTTGTAGATGCGTTCCTTAAGTTCCGGTCTGGAATCACCCCTTATTCTGCACAGCGTCTGCTGTATCATTTTGCCGAAAAAACTTCAGCGAGATTTAACCACGAAGCATGCCTTTGCGTAAAAACATTGACAATATCTTCGGTCTCTTATGCATTTTCTATATCACAGCTGTGATGCTTGAACTCCACGTTGTCATTCGATACGGTTCTATCGTAATTAATCCCACAAGGATTAGTTTTCCTTTATACAACTCCAGCCTGTCGGGATATTTCTGTCTGTGAATCTGTGCTATCGCCGTATCTGCGCCTTTCTCGTATTTTAATTTGATCAGCATAGCCGGATACTTTGGCTCTATTGGTATGTAGTCATCCATGATGAATCTTTTTTCTTTTTGCAGCGACTTCTCTCCGATATTCATCACCAATATAATCCGGACCATTCTCCCACATATCGGTGGATTCATCAAAAAGCATGGTCGCTGTTTGTGATTTCATAAACTTATTAAAAGCTTTTACTTAGTTTCAACATGCAATACCGCACTATATCGTCTTACCACTGTTGGCACACAATATTATTCTGTTTTTTCATTATCTAAAACACTATTTTGATTCCGTTCGGTTCAATTATTTTATGTACAAGTTCTCTGCAGGATAGCGATATCTTCGTATCCACTTCCAAATCATAGTCTGTAATACCCATAACCACAATGTTGCCGGACACTCCTTGCGAAAGAATATTAACCATTTCATCCTCTGACATCACAATTTGCTCCCGGAACATATACTGTACGAGTTTTGGAGTACTGAATACTATGATTTTAGCCCCCTGATTTTCCTGATTCGTCCTTTTCATAGCAGAATCAATTTTACCTGCAGCGCCTTTATCATCAGTCAGTACACACAATTTTCCATCTGCTACTCCGGGCAGATGAGATAAGATATGAACACAGATTGCTATCAGCTCTTCTCCTAAATTATCCTCATGTTCTTTGTTTCCTCTTACCGCTGTAAAGAATCTTTTATATAGATCCGAAGCCTTCAAGTTCTTCCCGTCATGCACTTCTGAATTCAGATTGCTATCAGCTCTCAGAGTATCTGTGATTGTACTCACAGGGGAGTGTACCATTCGCTCCGCCCACATCAAGTATTTATTAATTTTCTCAATCGAAGAAAAGCAATCTGAGATAATACTATATGAATATTCTTCATTGAACAATACAACTTTTACCCCGACATCATTCAAACTCTTTAGGTAATCAATAAACCGTCTCTCCAAGCTATGCTGATCTCCTGACAGTTCCATTAATATACATCTGGTTATAAATATTAATATTCCTTGCTTTTCAAAATACTGAATCATTATATTCTTTTCCGTGTCATTAAGACTTGAATGTCTCTGAAATGAACAGGCATCGTAAAAAAACACTCTGTCCGCCTGATAGAACATACGCTTGATTTCATTAATCTCCGTACTAACATATGCTTCTATTTCATGAAAATTATCAGGGGTTTCCGTATATTTTGTTACCATACCTACTCCCCCTTGATCCTTGTATACAAATCCCGCATATTCTTTAGTGCTTTATCGACTGTTCTTTCATTAATGAACTCATCTTCGGTGAACTCTTTTCCAGCCTTGGCTACAAGAGCTTCAATATTTATATAGTCATCTTTCTTGGATGGTTCCATGATGCTTTCATCCAACCACAAAACATTCAGCTTTTTTTTAATGCTATCTCTTTCAATATTAAATGAATTCTCTCGCACCTCATTTCTGGCAATTAACTCCATCTCTAAGCTTCTGACTAATATCGCCATATACGGCACCTGATAATACGACATCAACCGTACGATGGTCTCAGCTTCATCCCCGTCTGATTCTCCTTTGAATTTATCGAACATTCTTCTGAAACTAACCTCTGGCATCAACAACATTCCTGCAAAAAGATTAGCAGCAAATTCTTCTTCATGTTCATAATAGTGATCATTCACAAATTCAACCTTTGAAACAAACTCATCAGTTCCAAAAAAAACATGATAGATTTCATGGGCTATGGCGAAGTTTACATTTACTCGAGGCAAGGATGTATTTAGAACAACATATCCAAGACCATCCCCTTTATAGCATAACGCTCCGATTTCATCATCGGCAAATGGCATTTCAAAGACAAGATATCCTTTTTTACGAAAGGAAGATCTTACAATTTGTAAAATATTCAGGAGATCACTGTCATATTCAATCCCCGCAAATGAACAGAACCGTTTTACCATAGAATATATATCTTCACGATTCTTATCACTATAAGCGATTATTGTGCGTAAACGTTCTATATTCATATCTTATCCCTTGCAATGTTAACGAATCGACTCCTTGCACTCAACACTTCATCGATATTCTCCATTAGCTCCATTAACTGATTAGCAATCAGTTCCTGCTTTCCAGACGGTTCACCGGCATAAAAGGCGATCTTATTAACAGCTATTGTATCAACTTGTGGAATAATAATCGTGTCCGCTAAAAAGAATTCTACATTCTTTCCCAACCCTCGTGCGATTTTTTCCATATCAGTACAACATTCCTCTTGCGTACCAGTCAATAAGCGCGACAACTTATTCTTATCAATACCTGTGATCATACTCAGATATGTCTGTTTGATCTTCATCTCTGATAAGTATTTATTTACATTGCTAATAAATTTAGTCATGGCACTCATCCTCTTTCTTTTGTCTCAAAATATGAGATTATGTATCTTCGTATCTGTTATTTCACTCATCGTGGCAGATAATATAATTATTATATCTCATTTTTCGAGAATTTTGAACATTTTTGTATACTTAAGATGTTCGATTTTCTGCAATTTTCTGATGTAACTGCCCCATCGTTGTCTGTCCGGTGCCTTATCACAAAAAGGACAGGCTTAAATCCCAGTTGCCTCTCAGAATAAGACTGTCTTTTAAAAATCCTTCAACGACACAATTGCGCGACGCTACTAAGATATATAAATAATCAGATAATCGTTTTCACTTTTTTCCAAAACTGTTCCACCTTATCCTTTGTCCTATTATCTGCGGCTGAATCCCAGAATTCATAATCAAACTGAATCTTATTCATGTTCAGTTGCTTTTCTTCTATAATCCTCGAAACAACCTTCTGAAAATAATCATAGTTTTCCTTTGCATACTTAGGCTCGATGCCGCCTTCTTCAATTTTGCTCCAGGAGCATTCTTTATCAAAACCGGGTTTTGTTCCAAATAATAATATATAACTCCAGTATACGAAATCTCTCATTATACTATCTAACGGAGCATGACACTGTTCGTAGTTTCCAAGTACTTCATCATCATCAAAATATCTGATGTACAAATATTTCATTGTCATATTGATAAGTTTCTGAATTTTACCATATGTAAATCCACTTATCTTCTCATCTTTATTTAATTCCTTAATTTCATTAACAGTCTTCTCAAAGTCAGCCTGTACTCCATTAATTACAGGCTCTGCCTAGGACCAGTGTTGTGTTTGAAACCACTTTACGCATTATTTAGTTCCTCCGAAAATTCATCCTCATCATCATAGTGAAAAATCGACACCTTATTTTCTCCCAGATACCGCATAAACTGTTCCTTGCTCATACCTGCGATCTTTGCACAATACCCAAGTGAAACTCCATTCTGCACATAGTAGCACAGCGCAACTGCTTTTTTGGCAAATTTTTCTGCATCCTGCTTGCTCATCTTGGTGTCATATAAAACTTCATTCGGAATCTCTAGTGCTACTTGACACATTCTCGTCACCTCCTGACCATATACCGAAGATTGTATTCACCAAGAATTTGTTACTCCGTCCTTGCGCTAATTATCAATTCATTCCCCAGCTACTCATGCAGCTCGACCTGGTTTCCGTCGGGGTCAGTGATATAGCAGTACCTGATTCCCTGCCAGTCAGTTCCTATATCCGTGTGGTCCGTGTCAAGCTCAGCTAATGTATTTTCCAGATTATCCACACGAAATGCGAAGTGCCGGCAGCCTAGAGGCTCATCCTTACCGGACTTTTTTCCCGGATGACGGTCATCTATAAATACTTCCAGCTGCATTCCGTAGCCGTCCAGAAGAATGATTTTATCGTTTGTACGCTCTTTACGGAACGTTTCCATAAGCCCAGCTTCTTGTAGAAATCCAGGCATTCTTCGGATGAAACCAATAGAGCTACATGATGGATACCAGTAATCATTGCCGTCTCATAAAAAATGCTTTTCAAGCTCCTTCGGAACTTCCGGTATCCCTTTCAGCTTCTTCCAGCTCTTGCTTGAGGGATTCAGGACTACCTCAACAGTCATGAATATCAGCCTGAAGTACATGCCCACGCTGCGGTTATCGCTGTACCACACCTCCAGCTGTCCCTTGTACGGAGTGATCACGTTCTTGTAGAATTCGTCCCGTTCTTCATGGCTCTTAAACTGCTGCAAGATTTCTTCCTCAGACCTGAATACTATAGGGCCGATGCCGGACAAGCCGGGTCGGCTCTTTGCCAGTGCTGCCCTAACCTCATCACTGTAGGAATCATACTGCTTTTTGACCTGAGGCCTGTATCCGATTACGCTCATATCGCCCTTGAGTATATTAAGCAGCTGGGGCAGTTCGTTAATTTTGGTTTTTCGGAGAATTTTTCCCATAGGAAGTATCCTTGGATCGTTTTCTGCCGTATAGAATCCGCCGGCCATATTGGGGCTGTTCCTCAGCATGGTGGCGAATTTAAGAAGGTTGAAGGGCTTGCCACCCTTTCCAATCCTTTCCTGTCTGTAGAATATGTCATGCTCACCCGTGAGCTTAAGGCCTATCATGATGGGGATCATAAATGGCGTCAATATGATTACAGCTATAAGACTGAATAATATATCAAAAAATCTGGTCACCTATACTCTATCCCTTTCTTTACCACAAAACTCAGTCAAAAAGCCCATGGCTCCGCCACGCAATACCATATGGCACTGCAAACACGCTGCTATGACCTTCATATCACCTGGTGAGAATTGCTCATCCAATTGGCTTACTGAATTCTTGTATACGGTAATTTCTACGATGATATATTATACATCAAATTCAGATAAAAATACACCGCAGGCCCTACTTTAAAGGGGAATTTACTTTTTCACTTCAGCAAATGTAGGAAAGCCCGGAACATACGTTCCGGGCTTTCCTCTGAATTAACTATATTTGAATACAGATGCTGTCTTTTTCTCATTTTCTTCTGAATTCTTTTAATATTTTCATTAGAATCTGAACATTTCGATATTCCTCAGTGATTAGTAGTATTCCATACATTATTTATAAAAAATGTATTTTTCTGTTATTAAAATTTCATACTCGTCTTCCAGAATCGTATGAATTTAACACTTTTTGCTCAAAATCATCACTGTAGAACTCGGACCATCCGCATCAGAAGAACTCATTTGCAGGATCATAAAGGCGGTACGCCATGCTTAAGGATGCTGACCCGGATACCTTTAACGGTATCTATATCGTATATGGCTTCACGGACCTGCGGTACGGCATCGATTCACTCGCTGCCATCATAGAGCGCAGGTACCACATGGAGCTGTTCAGGCCGAATACTCT
>OCVV011342350.1_pt1 | contig 16455 bp, 15 predicted proteins | sample 1539721 | NCBI WGS metagenome assembly OCVV01 (sample SAMN02144230, study PRJEB22623) | gut metagenome | biome: sheep rumen | host: Ovis aries | place: New Zealand | reverse complement strand
GGAAGCCGAAGTCGCGATGGAAAAGGTCGGCATCTCCTGCAGCCGTTCTACAATCCCGTTCGATCCGCGCAAGCCGATGGATCCGTCCGGTGTGCGTCTCGGTACTGCCGCTATCACGACCCGTGGCTTCGACGAAGAAGATACCCGGGTCGTGACCCGCATCATCGACCGCGCTATCAAGGCTAAGGACGACGATGCCGCTCTCGCCAAGATCCGTCAGGAAATTGTCGAACTCTGCAAGAAGCACCCGCTGTACAAGTAATTTTGCAGAGCAAAATTACTTGTTGGTTGTGAGGGCGGCCTTCGGCCTTTGAGGTTTGAGGTCGCATTCCTTCGGAATGCTTTGAGTAATATAATGGCACCTTCGGTGCGAAAACTAAAGAAAGTGGCTCGCGTTAGGCGGGCCATTTTTCTATAGCAGTTTCTCTACTTCGGCGATAATCCGGTCACGCTCGCCGCACCAGTTGGGGGCGATGAGCATCTCGCTGGGGCTTTCGCCGCTGAACCGCTCGATGGCGGTATCCTTCCCGATGATCTTGATCATCTCGGCTACGGCGTAGCAGTATTCTTCGAACTCCAGCAGCTTGAACTGCCCCGCGATGTAGTCCTGGGCCATGACTGTTCCGGTCACGATATGCAACGGGTGGATTTTTACGGCGGCAAGCTTCATATCGCGAATCACTTCGGCGGTGTGTTTGAAATCTATGAGAGTTTCACCCGGGAGCCCAACGATCACGTGGGTGGTCACGGTAAGTCCCGCTCCCTGACAACGCTTGACGGCATCGGTCCATTCGGCCAGGGTGTGCCTCCGGTTGATGGCGGCAAGGGTCAGGTCGTTGGCCGTCTGTAACCCGATTTCCACGATGATGGGCTTCTTGCGGTTCAGTTCCGCGAGGTAGGCGATCTTTTCGTCTTCCAGGCAGTCCGGCCGGGTGCCTATGGCAAGCCCCGCAATCTCTTTGTGCTTGATGATCGGGTCGATAATTCCCTGCAGTTTTTCCAGAGGTGCGTGGGTGTTGGTGTAGGGCTGCAGGTAGGCGAGGATTCCCGCGTTGGGGTATTTCTCCCGGAGTTTCGGCACGAACTTGTCCAGCTGCTCTTGGATGGCGACCTGCGCCTGGTCAAAGACAGGGCTGAAACTGCGGTTGTTGCAGTAAGAGCAGCCCGCAAAACCTTTGGTGCCATCCAGGTTCGGGCAGCTCATGCCACCGTTCAGGGGGAGCTTCCGCACCTTCAGGTAGTTGGGGAAAAGTTTCAGCAGTAAATCGCGGTAAGGAGTGTAGTGCATGTAATAAAAATTAAGAAAACTTTTTATATTGCAAGCAAACACAAGGAACAAAGTTATGTTTAAGACCTTCAAGAATGTGAGTGTGGCGGTTTGTGCCCTGTCGGCTTTCGCCTTGGCCCAGAATGTGCTGGACAACGGCGACCTGGCCTACGGCGACGGTGGCTGGTATATCTGGAACAATCCCGATGGCCCTGCTAAGTATGAGGGCAAGTTGGGCGAGAAAGGCCTTGGCGTAGATGGCAGCGAAGGCGTGAAGGTCACGGTGACCGAGCTTCCGAACCCCAGTTGGGGCCTGCAGTTGCAGCCGCCCAAGTGGCTTGCCGATTCCACCTACTATACTCTTACCTTCAAGGCCAAGGGCAATATGCCCATCAACGCCATTGTGCAGGGCGGCCCTCCGGACTACCGCCAAAAGGAAAGCGCCTCTTTCTTGCTTAGCAACGAATGGAAAACCTATTCCATGGTTTTCCTTGCCGACCAGAAAGGTTACGGCCTGAACAACGTCACTTTCCATGTGGGGCTTGCCAAGGGCTGGATGCAGATGGACGACGTGACCATCGAGAAGGTGGAAGGCCTGGATGACATGAGCTGGTACAACGGTTCTGCCGCCCGTATCGACAGCCTCCGCAAAAAAGACTTTACCCTCAAGGCGGCTCCCGGTGCCCAGGTAAAGGTGGAACTCATGCGTCATGCATTCCCCTTCGGTACGGCACTTGCGTTGAATGCCAGCAAGGACAGTATCGAGACCTGGTACCGTAAGACCGCCAACAAGTATTTCTGGTACGGCGTTCCCGAGAACCAGTTCAAGTGGCCGGAATACGAGCCCAAGAAAGGGAAGATCCGCCGCGACGAATTCAAGCAGTACCTGGACTACGTGGATGCCTACAAGTGGGGCTTCCGCGCCCACACGCTTATCTGGGGACATCAGGGTTACGGCTATGACAAGCACTTTGGCAACCAGGGCAGCTGCAAGGAAATCGCGGGCAAGATCAAGGCCCGTATCACCCGCGACGTTTCGGAATACAAGGGACGCATCAAGGAATACGACGTGTGGAACGAGGCTTTCCACGAGCCCTACATCTTTAACAAGTGCGGCTGGGACCTGCTGGACAGTGCTCACGTGTGGGCCCACCGTGCCGACCCCGACGCCAGGCTGTTCATCAACGAATACAATGTGGTGTCCGCCGGCGAAACGGAACGCTTTTACGATTTGGTCAAGGGCATGCTGGACCGCAAGGTTCCCGTGCACGGAATCGGCGTGCAGTGCCACTTTGGCGACCGCCAGCTGAATCCGGCCTTTATCAAGGCCCGCCTGGATAGGCTCGGCTCTCTCGGGCTCCCCATCAAGATTACGGAGCTGGACTTTGGCGACTGGCAGAAGGGCATGTATTTTGGCGAAGAGGAACAGGCCAAGCGCTACGAGATGATTCTGCGCATCGCCTTTAGCCACCCGGCGGTGGAAGGTATTCTGCTGTGGGGCTTCTGGGATGGCCGTCACTGGGTCAAGAACGGCGGTATCGTGGCCATGGACGGTCGCGAAAAGCCTGCCGGCAAGCTGATTTACGACCTGTGGCACAAGGTGTGGACCACCAACGGGACCTTTACTGCGGATGCCGATGGCAACGTGAAGTTCCGCGGTTACCCCGGCAAGTACAAGGTGACTGTCAACGGCAAGAGTGAAATGGTGGAATTGAAATAATGTGGAGTGTGGAATGTGTGATGACTAATTACACACTTCACATCTCACATTACACATTTCTCTAACTAACTTTCCTTATATGAAGAATAAGCTTCCCGGAATCTTGTTTTTGTTGGCCATGCCGTGCTCCGTGCTGCTCTTTGTGCAGGTGGAAAAATGGAGCGGCTCCGAAATGGTGGCGCTTCTTTCGGCGGTGCTTTTTTACGTGTTGGTAGCCGTGGTTCTCGGGTTTGTCTTTGGCAGGGGAGGCAAGGATGTCGATAGAAGATAGGTCCACGCTGGTCTTTGCAAGCGGTATCGGACGCGTCAAGGAAGAAAAACCCAAGGCTGAACGCCCCCAGGGTGACGGCGTGGTGCGTATCCAGCTCAAGCGGCTGGGTGGCGGCAAGATGGCAAGCGTGGTGACCGGCATCCCCCTGGACGAAGACGACCTGAAGGAACTGGCCCGCACCCTCAAGCAGAAATGCGGGGTAGGCGGCTCGGTGAAGGATTTCAACATCGAAATCCAGGGCGACAAGCGGAATATTCTAAAGGCCGAACTGGAAAAGAAGGGCTATACAGTAAAGCTCGCTGGAGGATGATATATGAGAAAAATTCTTTGCATATTGTTGTTGTTTAGTGTGGTGGGATTTGCCGCAGAGACCGTCGCGGACAGTGTTGCAGCCCCGGCTGACTCCGCCGCAACGATGTCTGCTCCTCAGGAGACCTGCGGAGAGTTCAAGTCAGAAATTACCCACAGGGATAGCCTGATGGCCGTTGCGGACAGTTCCTGCTCGGTGGAAAAGGATTCCCTGCGTGCCGCCCTCAACTCGGAGCAGGCCAAGACCAAGAACTGGGAACAGAGTTACGAGACCATGAAGAAGAGCAACGAGACCTGCGCCCGTGCCCTGAGCGTTTCTATCGAGGCCAACGAGAAGAGCAAGGAAAAGGAAAAACAGTCCAAGAGCCAGGCCGCCATGATGACCAGTTCCTCCTTTATGGGCGGACTTGCCGTCGGCATGCTCCTTTTCTGGCTGATTTTTGACTAGGGGCGTTGACAAGATGAAGCTGCTCCTGCTGATAGCGACGGTTCTTGCCTCTACGTTGGCGGCACAGGTTTTCCAGAAAGGGAACGTGCTTTCGCCCGTGGCGACCCTGCAGATGGCCGCTCCCGAAATTTCCGCCTATATGCCCGAAAAAAAGATGCTCTTTGTGGTAGGCGGCGATAAGCTCATCGAAATGGTGAGCTTTGCTGACGAGATGAACCCCAAGGTGGAAAGCCGCCTGCAGCTGGACGGCCCCGCTACCAGCGTGACGGTGTACGGTGACCTGGTGGCTGTTTCCATAACGGCAGAACCCGACCATGGCCTTGGACAAGTGCAACTGTTCCGCTATGCCGAGGGACTGATTCCCGTGGCATCAGCCCAAAGGCTCTGCCACCTGCCCGACATGGTGACCTTTACCCCCGACGGAAGCAAGATTCTCGTGGCCTGCGAAGGCTCGCCCAGCGCGGACTATAACGAAGACCCCGAAGGCGGCGTGGCCATTCTTTCCGTTGAACACGGTGCAAGCCTCAACGATTACAAGCTGACGCCAAAGGTTCTGGATTTTAAGGGGCTGGATTCCCTTGCGCTCCGCAAGAAGGGTATGCGCAGCCCCGGCCTGCAGGGGTTTGTGCGATCCATAGAACCGGAATACATTACGGTTTCCAAGGATTCCAAGTGGGCCTGGGTGAGCTTGCAAGAGAACAACGCTATGGCGAAGGTGGACATTGCCGCTGAAAAAATTGCGGATGTTTTCCCGCTGGGCTATGTGGACCATTCCAAGCCGGGCTTCGGGCTGGATGTCAAGAAAGACGAGAAGGTCAAAATCAAGAACTATCCTATCCGCGGGCTCAGACAACCCGACGGTGTGGCCTCTTTTGCCGTAGGCGGCAAGACCCTGGTGCTCACCGCCAACGAGGGCGCCTCCGTGAACGATTACAAGGCCTGGACCGACGAAGGAACGGTCACGGATCTGCTGGCCGACGAACGCCTGGACCGCACCGTCTTTAACGACGACGTGGCGCCCCACCTGAAAAAGTTCACGGTAAGCCTGCTGGAACGTTGCGACCAGCAAGGGCCCGACGAAGTTCCCGGCGGCAAGTGCCCCTACGTTTACGGCTTCGGCACACGCTCCGTCAGTCTGTTCGACGGCGAGACTGGCAGGCTCCTGTGGGACAGCGGCGAAGAAATGGAACGGGCCTTCGGGAAACTCGCTCCCGACTATTTCAACTGGAATTCCAAGAAGGACAAGGTCAAGATGGACAGCCGGAGCCCCAAGAAGGGCTGCGAGCCGGAAAACGTGACGGTGGGCGAGGTGAACGGCAAGCGCTACGCCTTCGTGGGGCTGGAACGCTCCAGCGGTGTGGCGGTCTTTGACCTTACAGGTGTCGATGCGTCGGCACGAACCGCCCCCAGACTGGTGGACCTTTATTTTGACCCCAAGGACCGCGGTCCCGAAGGCCTGCTGTTCATTCCGGCAGACAAGAGCCCCATCTACGGCCAGGCCCTGCTTGTCGTGGGCTATGAATTCAGCAAGACCCTGACGGTGTACACGGTTAAGTAATTCGGAATTCGGATTTCGGAATTAGGATTTTTATTCTAGATATTAATTTCAAATTCATAGTTCCGAATTCATAATTATTTTCTCCGGCCAGGGGTGCTTGGGGTAGCGGCCACGCAGTTCCTTGCGCACCTCGGCGTAGGTGTTCTGCCAGAACCCCGTCAGGTCCCAGGTCTTTTGGATGGTGCGGAAGTTGGGCGCCAGGATGTCGTAGCGGACCTTCAGTTTGCCGTCGGCAATCCTGTGTTCGCCCCGCAGCTGCATAAAGTCCTCGATGCGGGCTGAAATTTCCACCAGCACTCCCTCGGCGCTCTGCACGGCCAGTCCGCCCAGCGTCTCGTCGGTGGTCACCTCCTGGTAACTGTAGCGGGCCCGCTTGCCGTTCGGCAGCACAAAGTGGTCCGGGAATGTTTTTCCGAGCCAGGCCAGCATGGACTTCCCGAAATAATCCTCCACGATGTTCCTGTAACGGTTCTCGTCGATGTCCTTCAACAGAAATTTTCCGTCGGTGAACTCGTCGAAAATCAGCTCCATGTCCTCGTCGTTGAATTCCGGCAGGCCGTATTCGGGGTACAGCTTTGCGGCCAGGCGCATTTTCACCAGCAGGGTCTGCACGGCCTCTGTGAGGTAGCGTCTGCTCCAGTTTTCTTTCTCGATTTTTTCTTTCCAGGCGGCCACGGTGAGCTTTTTCAGTTCGGCGAGAACCTTGGGCGGGGCCTCCTGGGTGAGAATCTCTTTTCGGGAAAGTTCGGTAACGCTTCCGTCGGCGTTTTCCGCCTCGCTGATATCCAAACCGATGAAACGTTCCTGCCCGCTGCGCCACAGCAGTTCGTATCGCGTCTTTGTATCGTCGCTTTCCAGCAGTTCCTTGCCGATGGCGGCGTACAGGTTCACCTTGAGTTCGGACTTGCTTCCGCCTCCCGCCCGCAGCATGGAAAGGGCCAGAATGGCATAGGGCGGTTCTGCCACCTGCAGGCGGATGATGTTCTGGTTGGAAAGCTTGTAGGCCGAGGCGCTTGGGGTGGCGAGCCTGTCGGGGAATGCCTTGAGAAGGGCGGTGAGGCTCCAGGCTCCAGGCTCCAGGCTTGAATTCCGTGGTTCGAACCTCGAACCTCGAGCCTCGAGCCCCGAACCCATCCCCTCCCGGTATTCCCGCAACTGCCGGAGCGTAAAGCTCACCTCCCGCGGAACGTTTACCGCCTTGGAAAGCGTGTCGGCGGCAAGGGTCATCACGTCGTAGGCTATCTTGGACTTTTGCAGGAATTCCGTGCCGGAGTGAATCCAGGCCAGGGCGGCCAGCAACAAGTCCGGAAGTTCCGCCTTGCTCTGGGCCGAAGCCAGCAGCAGCGCGAGGGGAATGCTTGAAACCGGCGTGCGGATGGCCCTGAGCCCCAGTTCCGTAATGGCTCCGTCTTGGAGCATGCCGAATTTTTCCAGGAGTGCTGTCGCCGTCTTTTCGCGAACTTCTGGAATTGCTGTCGGCAATGCAATAATGTGTTCTTGCTTGTCACCTGATTCTATCGCTCCACGTTGTTCCGCTCCCGGCTCTTGCTCCCCGAGCCTCGAACCTCGAGCCTCGAACCTCTCCAGTGCCGCTTTCTGCAGAATCAGTTCCGACGGTTCAATCTGTAGCACCTCAGGCACGATCCCCCTGGGCATCCGCTTTTCGGATTCTTCGCTCCAGAGCCGTATGGCACATCCGTTTTGCGTACGGCCGCTACGGCCGCTTCTCTGGATGGCGTTCTGCATGGAGATGGGCAGCGTACGGAGTACGTTCACCTTCTCGCTGTCGTCGTAGAGGCTCACCCGTTCGATACCGCTGTCCACCACGCCCGTGACGTTGGGCACCGTGATGGAGGTTTCGGCGATGTTGGTGGTGAAGATGACCCGGGGCCGTTCCGTGACTTCGAAAATACGGTCCTGGGTTTCTCGGTCTTGACCGCCGTACAGTTCCAGGAATTCTGCGCAGTTGTTGCCCAGCGCTTCGGCGGCGGCGCTGTGGCAGCGGGCGATTTCGGCCTTGCCCGGGAGGAACACCAGGGTGGTCTGCCAGATGCCATTGCGGTAGAGCGTCTTGAGCGCCCGCACCACTTCGGCGTCAAGGCCAACTCCCGAAACCAGGGAGGTTCCTGTGGCGGGCGTCTGGTTGATAATCTGTACGGGGTAGAGCGGGTGGCCGAGGCTCAGGCACTTGACGCCGAGAACCGCTTCCAGTTCGTCGCGGTTCAGCGCCGCCGACATCACTGCAATACGCGGCCGTTCGGCTCTGTCGCATAAAGGAACCTCCGGCATCGCCTCACTCTCGCCATCGCGACCAGCTTGCGCCTGGTCGCTCCGGCTCACACGAGGCATTTTTGGCCTGGATCCTTCGACTTCGCCCTGACGGGCGAAGTTTACCCTGAGCTTGTCGAATGGGCTCAGGATGACACTCTTTCGTCTCTCGTCTCTCGTCTCTCGCCTAAAATACCCGAACAGCAGGTCCATATCGGCCTTACGCTCGTGGTATTCGTCAAAGACCACCCAGTCGGCGTCCAGCTTGCCGTGCAGAAGTTCCTGTAGAAAGTTTCCGTAGGTCTGGAACAGAATCCGCGTGTCTGCGCTCTTGCAGCTTTCTTGCCGGAACTGGTAACCGACGGTCTTGCCGCAGGGCTCCCCGTGGAGCTTTGCCGAAAACTGGGCGAGGGCGAGGGCCGCAATCCGGCGGGGTTGCAACACCACGACGCGGCCCTTGCAGTGCTTGCTCAAGAAGTAGGGGATAAACAGGGACTTGCCCGAACCCGTAGGAGCTTCAATCAGCAAGTTGCGGGACTCTTTGAGAGCCGCGGTAAGCTTGCTTTCTTCTTCGGCTAGGGCGAGGTCAGTGTATTTCATCACGGGGTTTTAGGGGTGCCCCCTAGGTGAAGGGGTAGCTGGAGCCGCTTGGAGATCCCCGCCTGCGCGGGGATGACATGGGGCGGAAGCGAGGGGGAGACTTCCCCCTTACCTCGGGTATTTCAGTTTTTCGCCGGTGGCGTGGTCTATGTAGGGAGGCTTGCCTTCGCGGAACTTCTGGTTGATGACCAGGTTTTCGATACGGCGGCGTAGCCCCTGTTCGGTCTTGCAGAAGAAATAGACCACCTTGTTGGTGCCGGGAACCAGGAACATGGCCAGCTTGTATTTTTGGCGCACGGCCCGGCGGAAGAACATCATGTCCTCTTTCTTGGGAATCACCAGGTTGCTTCCTTCCTTGGTTTCGCAAATCATGTCGGCATCGGCCAGCAGCGCCTTGGACTTTTGCTTGAGGGCGGCGAAGTTGGGTTCGGTGTTCTTGCGGATGGTTTCCAGGCTGAACGCTCCGCCACCTTCCTTGAGGGCCTTGCGGAGTCCGCGAAAAGCGAACACGGCAAGAACGATGACCACCAGGGCGACAATATAGGGCCAATAATTGGCGAGAAAATCTAACATAAAAACCTCAAAAAAGCGGAATTTGACGTCACAAATATAGCAAAATAGGCCCGGCCTTTAGCCAAAGGCCTTGCCGGGACTAGTCGTTCTTCTAAAACGGGTATACGTTTTGTTTTCCGGCGAGGCGTGCGGCACAGGCACTTGCTTCTTTCAGTATATCTTCTTCGCCGTCTACATGGCCGCCATGCATTACGAACTTGCCGTTGCATAGCACGGAATCAATACATCTGGAGTCCGCCGAATAGACCCAGTTGCTGATCAGGTCAAAACAGGGCACCATCCGTTCGTTGTTGAGCCGGACCAATATTCCATCGGCGAGCTTGCCTTCGGCGATAACCCCTGCATTTATACCGTTTACCTGGGCCACGTTGACGGTTGCCATCTTCAGGGCTTCCGAAGCAGGGAGCGTTTCTGCCCCGCCCTGGACCTTCGCCAGGAGAGCGGCAAGCTTCATCTCTTCGTGCATGTCCAGGTTGTTGTTGGAGGAATCTCCGTCCGTACCAAGACCTAGGGGAATTCGCCGATCCATCATCTTGACAATGGAAGGAATACCGCTAGAAAGTTTCAGATTCGAATTCGGGTTCAATATAGCCGATGCTCCGGACTGGGCAAAGATTTCCATGTCCTTTTCGGAGAAATGGACGCAATGGGCCGCCTGCACGCGACTGTTCAGGCAACCAATCCGCTGCAAGTATTCTACGGGAGTGCAGCCGTGCTGTTCTAAGCAATCCCGGATTTCTTTTTCGGTTTCGGACAAATGAATGTGCAGCGGGTAGTCTTCCTTTTCGGCCATTTCCATGCTGCGCCGCAGGTATTGTTCGCTTACGATGTAGATGGAATGGGGCATTACGGCAAGCTTTACCCGCTCTGATTCGCCAGTGTGCTTTGCCAAAAAATCAAAATTCGCCTTGAGTCCTTCTGGAGAAACCAGCACATCAGAGATGGTGACACCGATGCTTGCCCGGATTCCCATCTCTTCCACCACCTTCATGGTCTGTTCTCGGTGCCAGTACATGTCCGAAAAGAATACCGTGCCGGACTTGATCATCTCCAGCACTGCAAGGCGGCTCCCGATTTCGATGTCCCTGTCCGTAAGCTTTGCCTCGAAGGGCCAAATGTATTCGTTCAGCCACTTGGAAAGTTCCATGTCGTCGGCGTAGCCCCGCAAAAGGCTCATGGCCGCATGGGTGTGACCATTGTAAAAGGCGGGCACCAGGGCTAAGTTCTTGCTGTCAATGATTTCGGCGCCATTCGCCATTTCGGGCGTAGATGCATCCACAATCTTGGAGAAAACATTCCCGTCAATCAAAACATCCTTGCGGGCAGGTGATTCGCCTGCATTTTGCATCAATACGGACTTGAGAAGAATTTTTCCCATAGTCTCCCCTCCAAGTTTTCCGGCGGACTTGCCTAAAGACTTCCCGTAGCTTCCAGAATCAGGTATACCAAGTACGATGCGTAGAAAGCCAAGAAGACAGCACCTTCAATGCGGTTGATACGGCCGGTACGGACGCCGTTCACCTTGCGCACAGGGAGACCGAACACCAGCAGCAATACCGTGAGGAGCGTCATCAAGGGCATGTCTCGATACAAAATCCCGGGCGACACGGCATCCATGGGGTCGATGACGGCTGCAATACCCACCACCATCAAGGTGTTGAACAGGTTGGATCCTACGATGTTTCCTAAGGCGAGATCGGATTCGCCCTTGCGGGCTGCAGCAATGGAACTTGCCAGTTCAGGAAGCGACGTGCCTACGGCAACGATGGTAAGGCCAATCAACAAGTCGCTTACACCCAAGGTACGGGCAATTTCAACCGCTCCCCAGACCAGCAGGCGTGAACTTGCCACCAGCAGGGCAAGACCGAACAGAAGCCAGAAAAGGGATTTCCACAGAGGAACGGAAGTTTCGTTCGATTCTTCTACCTCGACTTCTGACTGCGTTTTTTTCTCGTGTATTTCGCTTGCGATATTAATGACCATGGCCATGGCGAAAACGGCAAGCAGGACAACGCCGTTCATCCTGGACACGGACAAATTGGAAACCAAGAAAATGGAGAAACCCGTTACTGCAAGTAAAATGGGCAAATCCCTCTTGAGGGCGATCTTTTTCACCACCACCGGGCGAATTACAGCCGTAAAACCAAGAATCAGGGCAATGTTTGCGATGTTGCTTCCGTAGGCGTTGCCCAGGGCAAGTTCTGGATTGTGCTGTGCCGCAGAAAGGGCGGACACCACCATTTCCGGGGCAGATGTTCCGAAGCCAACCACCACCATGCCAATGAGAAGGGTAGACATGCCCATGAACTTGGCGACACCCACGGCACCGTCAACAAACTTGTCTGCGCTCCAGACCAGGAACGAAAGACCTACAAGAACAGCAACTACAGGAAGGAGCATCTAGACTAGAAAATGTAGAAGGATGCACCCAGCAGGAACGAGGTGGAGGAAAGGTCATCCACTTCGAAGAGTTTCATTGATTCGCTGTTGTCGGTATCGTAGAGGTTGGAAATACCGATGTTGAAGCGGAAATCGAAGCCCAGGTACTGGTTCGCCATAATGGAGAAACCGCAGACGATATCCCAGTCAATAGTGTTGCGGAAATCCTTGTCCAACATGTCCAGCCGGCTGGTCTTCCCGTCAATGGTGGCACGGAATTCGTCCTTGATGGCCATGGAAGCCTGGGTACCGATTTCGAACATCAGGGAAGAACGGGGGGCCTTGAAGGCGAACAGCACCGGTACATCGATCTTGCGCTGCTTGAACTTGCCCTTCAGGGAATACCTGGCCGTGTGTCCGCTGGCCTTGGCCTCGCTCTGTTCGAAAAGGGCCGCCACCTTCACACCGATGGTGTAGTCGGTCACGGGAATAATGCCAACAAGACCCGCACGCCAGGTGAGGCCGTCATAGTCGTGCAAGTAGTAATCGTCGCTGTAAGAGGAATACATGTGGTACGAGCCGATAAAGCCCTGGACACCCAAGCTCCATTTCATGGGGATGAGGCCACGAAGGTCGTCAAAGCTTGTGGAAACCTGAGCGTCTGTGGGGCTCACGTAAACGGTGTGGACCTTGGTACCGCTGAGTTCTACCGGTTCAGAAGAATAGACCGTGCGGTAAACAACAGTCTTAGTCGGAGCAGGGGCTGCAGCGGCAGGGGCTGCTTCTTGTTCGGGAGCAGGAGCGCTAGATGCTGCAGGGGCTTCACCGCCACGGACGGCCATGGGAGCGGCAGCCTCTTCAGTCGGAGCAGCTTCGGCAGCGGGTGCTTCGGCAGGGGCGGCCGTTTGTTCAGGAGCAGCGGCTTGTTCAGTCGCGGGAGCTGCCGCTTGTTCAGGAACAGCTTCTGCAGCTGTCGCAGGTGCAGTTGTTTCGGGAGCAGCAGGGGCTGCGGCGGTTTCAGTAGCTGCAGGGGCAGTTTCTTGGGCCGGAGCTGCGGCAGGAGCGGCATTAGCGGTGGGTTGGGCCTGCGGAGCCGCAAAAACAGCGGCGGCAAGGGTCAAAACAGAAATAATTCCAGACACTTTGAGATTCATAGAATCCTCCATTTATACACTCTAATTATAGCAATTTTCTACATTTGGGCCATGAAATTGAACATTATAGCTGCTGAAACCGTCAAGGTTAACGACAACAAGGCCTACGCCCTTTTCTTTGTCAAAGAGTCCATCCAATTTTCAAAAGTGCTTTCCCCCAAGGGTGAATCCCAGGTGGAATCCGTGCTGAAGGGCATCAAGGATGGGCCCTTCGAAGACCTGGAATTTCTAGAAATCGACGGATGCAACACCTTCTTTGTGGATGCCGCCAAGGAACGCGGACTTTCCGCCCTTGACCACTTGCGCATGGCCGCCTACCGCCTGGCCCAAAAAGCCATGAAGCGGCAAATTCCCTGCGTGAGCCTGTTCTTGGCCGACGCCGCCGACGAACAGTTCAAGGCCATACTCCACGGACTCCATTACGCCGATTACAAGTTCGACGCCTACAAGAGCAAGCAGAAAGAAAATTTCCAGGTGACCTTCGAGATCGTGGCCGATGACCGTGCCGCCGCCTTCAAGAAAATCGCCGAAGAAGTGGCCGTAGAGCAGAAGGCCATCACCCTGGCACGAAACCTGATCAACACCAGCGCCTCTGACCTCTACCCCGCCGCCTTCGTAGAAGATGCAAAGACTATCGCCAAGTACACGCCGGGGCTTTCCATCAAGGTGCGGAACATGAAGCAGCTGGAAAAAGAAGGCTTTATGGGTCACGTGACTGTGGGCAAGGGCAGCTCCCACGAGCCCCACATGATTACCCTCAGCTACGACGGCACGAAATTTGCGGCTGGCAAATCTGCAGGCAAATCCTCTAGCGCAAAGTCCGCAAAAAGAACCTCCCGCGACCACCTGGTCATCGTCGGCAAGGGCCTTACCTTCGACACCGGCGGACTCTGCCTCAAACCCGCCAAGTCCATGCCCGAGATGATCAGCGACATGAGCGGTGCGGCCACCGCGCTGGCCGCCATCCAGGCTATTGCAACGCTCAAACTCCCGATTCGCGTGAGTGCCGTGTGCTGCCTGGCCGAAAACGCCATCGGCAACAAGTCGGTGCTGCCGGGCGATATCTTCAAGGCGAAAAACGGCAAGACCGTCATGGTGGACAACACCGACGCCGAAGGCCGCCTGGTCCTCTCCGACGGACTTGCCGAAGCGGGCCTGATTGGGGCCACCCACATCGTGGACCTTGCCACCCTCACCGGAGCCATGGTCCGTGCCCTGGGCTATGCGGTAACTGGATTTTTCAGCAACGACGACGACCTTGCCCTGAAGGTCATCAACTGCGGCGAGGCCTGCTGCGAAAAGTTCTGGAGCATGCCTCTCGAAGAAGAATACGCCGACGCCCTCAAGGACAAATTCGCCGACCTGAAGAACACCGGGAGCGACGCAGGTGCTATATCTGCCGCCCTCTTCTTGCAAGAATTCGTTCCCGAGAACACCGCCTGGGCCCACTGGGATATCGCGGGCACCGCCTTTGTGACCAAGAATTGGAAATACACCGAATACGGCGCCACCGGATTCGGCGTACAGACCTTGATTGAACTGGCAAGGGAGATGAGTGCCGGGTGCTGACCAGTTTAGCCTATATCTTCTTGGTTGGGCTAGCCCTCGGGTTTGTTTTTGTAAAGCTCCGTCTGCCAGCCATTCTCGGGATGATTATCACGGGTATCTTGCTCGGGCCTCATTGTCTCGATTTGCTCCAGTCTAAATTTCTGGATTTTGCACCGGACCTGCGGGAACTTGCTTTGGTCATTATCCTAACCCGGGCAGGGCTTTCCCTGAGCCTTCACGATTTCAAAAATATCGGACGGCCCGCGTTGATGATGTGTTTTGTGCCGGCCACAGCAGAAATGATTGGTGTGGTGATTCTTGCGCCAATATTTATGGGCGTGACATACTGGGAGGCAGCACTGATGGGGAGCACCATTGCTGCTGTGTCGCCGGCGGTTGTCGTGCCCCGGATGCTGAAGCTGAAATCGGAGGGCAGGGGAGTAGAACACGGAATTCCCCAGATGCTTTTGGCGGGGGCGTCCCTGGATGACGTCTATGTGCTGGTGATGTTTTCGGCTTTTTTGGCACTGTTGAAGGGAGATTCGGTTTCGGCGGCAAGCTTTGCGCAGGTTCCCATAGCCATATTGCTCGGCATAGCCGTCGGTGTTGCCCTTGGACTTTTGCTGGTTCTGTTCTTCAAGCGTTTCCATATTCGCGATACGGTAAAAGTCATGATAATCCTGAGCTTTGCCTTTTTGCTGAATGATTTGGAACACGACCTGTCAGGAGTGGTGCCCTTTTCCAGCATGATTGCGGTAGTGGCCATTGCGGCCTGTATCTTCGCGCGGCATCAGGTGCTTGCCCAGAGGCTTTCGGAAAAATTCACCAAGCTCTGGGTGGCTGCCGAGGTGGTGCTGTTTGTGTTGGTTGGCAGCGCCTTGGATGTAAAATTCGCCCTCGCATCGGGAATAGGTGTTGTTCTTGTGGTGTTCGGGGCCATGTTCTTCAGAATGTTTGGTGTCTGGACATGCATGGTTCGGTCTGTATTGAACAAGAAGGAACGGCTCTTCTGTATGCTGGCCTATATGCCCAAGGCAACGGTTCAGGCGGCAATCGGCGGTGTGCCGCTTTCTTATGGACTTGCTTGCGGAAATAACGTGCTGACGCTAGCCGCACTTTCCATTATGATTACGGCCCCGCTTGGCGCTATCGCTATCGATAAGACCTATAAAAAATTGTTGTAGTGCTCCCCGCTCGGCTAGGACTTTATGTCGCTCGCCTTATGCGATGTTGAGGCTTTGCTCCCTAATGCACTCGATTTCGTTCTTGAGTTCGATGGCAAGGGCCGCAATTTCTGCGCTCTGGCACTTGGTCCCGAGAGTGTTGGCCTCGCGGCCCATCTCCTGAAGGATAAACCCGAGGTTCTTTCCTTGTGCACCGCCCTTCTTGAGGGCGTCCAGGAACAGCTTGTTGTGGCTGTGGAAGCGGGTAATCTCTTCGTGGATGTCCAGCTTGTCGGCCATGATGCAGGCTTCTTGCAGCAGTCGTACGTCGTCGATTTCGCTGTCCTTCATCAGGGCGTCCACCCGCTCCTTGAACTTGACTTTCCAGGCTTCGATTCTCTGCGGGTCAAGTACCTCGATTTTCGCGAGCACGTCTTCTAGATGGGCGACCCGCTTTGTGAGGTCGGCGGCCAGGTTGGCCCCTTCCTTTTCCCGCATGGTGATGACACCGTCCAGGGCCTTGGAGAGTTCACTTTTTAAGTGGGCGGCCCAGGCTTCGTTGTCGGCACCGGCGTCGGTGAACTGCAGCACTTCGGGAATGGCCAGCACGTGTTCCAGCTTGATATCGCCTTCGATGCCGTATTTGGCCTGCATGGCCTTGGTGATTTCCACGAACTTGGCGACTGCGGCTTCGTTGTAGCACACGGGAATGTTCCCGACGGCCCCTTCGCCGAGCGTGATGGACAGGTTCACCGAGCCACGGGCAAGTTTGTCCTTGATAATTGCCTTCAGGTCGTTTTCTAGGTAGGCGAAGTTTTTGGGGATTTTGCTGGAAATTTCAAGGAAACGGCTGTTCACACTGCGCACTTCGATAACGCAGGTGGTTCCGTTCAGGGTGGATTCGCTCTTGCCGAACCCGGTCATGGAAATGATGGACATTTTTCTTACTTGTTGTTCGCGCGGATGAGGTTGAGGGCGGAACCCGCCTTGAACCATGCCCACTGCTGTTCGTTGTAGGTGTGGCAGAGGGCGATGTTATCGACCGAGCCGTCCTTGTGGTGGGCGACGAGGGTGAACTCGGAACCCGGGGCGAACTTGGTGAGACCCACGATGTCGAACACGTCCTGTTCCTGGATCTTGTCGTAGTCGGCGGCGTTCTTGAAGGTGAGGGCGAGCATGCCCTGCTTCTTGAGGTTC
>OCVV011349012.1_pt1 | contig 16458 bp, 14 predicted proteins | sample 1539721 | NCBI WGS metagenome assembly OCVV01 (sample SAMN02144230, study PRJEB22623) | gut metagenome | biome: sheep rumen | host: Ovis aries | place: New Zealand | reverse complement strand
CCCCATTCGCTTACACAGTGAGCTTCATCTATGGCTATGTGCTGAATGTTACACTGAGCAAGTTGATTGAGCAGTGCTTCGTTTTGCAGAACTTCTGGATTTGCAAGAATTATTTTCGCACTTTTATTTTTGATTTGCAAAAAAGCCTCTTGTCGTTCTTGAAAACTTTGTCCTCCACGAAATACAACACTTTTAAGACAACCTTCTTTCATTCGTCGTTCTTGATCTGCCATAAGTGCGAGTAAGGGGTAAATGACTAAAGTGGGACCGTCAAGCAATAAGGCTGGAGTTAAAAAACACAGAGACTTTCCTGCTCCTGTGGGTAAGAGTACAATTTGTCTTCCTGTGTACAGTTCTGGTTCTAAAGAGTCGCTCTCTTTGTTTAGTTGACCACATGCACTGTCCATTATGTTTGCAATAACAATACGCTGCCAAGCAAAAAGATATCGTATGCCAAAAGAATTGCGGACTGCAAGCGTAATCTCGTCATCACATTCAGCATCTTCGTCATCAGCAACTTGAAAGGGAAAATCAACTCCTTCGACTAAACCCTTATCTTCATCGTTCATACAAACCTCCATAACAGCTATTGAACTAGAATTTAAAAATGACCACTAAATGTTTTGTCTTGACAAAGGGTAGGCTTTAAGACAGAATTGCTAGACAGGAGTTTTGTTATGTATAATCCATATTCACTTGAGGGAAAAACTATTTTAGTAACTGGTGCATCTGGCGGTATTGGTCGAGCAACTGCTATTGAATGTTCAAAGATGGGTGCAAGTGTAATTCTTACCGCTCGCAATAAGGAACGTCTTGAAGAAACACTTTCTCAAATGGAAGGAAGTGGACATTCGATTATTCTTGCAGATCTTTCAAATGCAGAACAGCGTGCTTCCCTTATTGAACAACTTCCTGCTCTTAATGGAGTTTCAAACAATTCTGGAATTATGCATCTTTCATCAATAAAATTCCTTAATGAAGAAACCCTGTCAGAAGTTTTAAATGTTAACACCGTGAACACCATGCTTTTGGTTTCTGCTTTGGTTAAGAAAAAGAAACTTGCTCAGGGTTCATCAATTGTTTTAACTTCTTCAATTTCAGGTTTGGGTCGTGGTAGTGTTGGAAATGCCATGTACAGCGCAAGTAAAGGTGCTCTTACGGGATTTTTGCCTGTTGCGGTTAAAGAACTTGCTCCTCGTGGAATCCGCATTAATACAGTCTGTCCTGCAATGATTGAAACGAAAATGACAGAACTGGGTGCTGGCGAAGGTGTAGGAAAAGCTACAGACCGTAGTGACCTTGATCGCTATCCTTTGGGACGCTGGGGTAAAGCAGAAGAAATTGCTTGGGCCATTATTTACCTTTTGTCAGATGCTGCGGCTTGGGTTACTGGAACCAATATGGTCTTGGACGGTGGCTACATGACTATGTAAAAGCGGACTTCCCATTCCGCCTGAGTCATATTGCCTGTGTTTACATACCCCAGTCTTTACGGTATACTGTCGGCATGGAAACCCGTAACATTTTTGACAATCTGTCTTGTATTGATCATCGCTATTCTTTAAGCGAAGCAAGTGTTTTTGAAGGCCTTTCTTCATATATCTCTGAATCTGCAAGCATTCGTAGTTGTGCAAAAGCTGAAGCTGCTTTGGTAAAGGCTCATCTTAAATTGCGCGGTCAGCTTACCGACAGTCTTGCACAGACGCTTGATACCGTTGCTCAAAACATTGATCCCGAAGAAGTTTATACTGAAGAAGAAAAAACAAAACATAACATTCGTGCTTTGGTAAATGTCATGAAAACAAAAGTTCCTGCAGAAGTGGCACCTCTTGTTCACTTAGGAGCTACAAGCGTTGACATTCTTGATACCGCACTTAGTTGCCGTATGCGTGATGTAACACAGAATGTTGTTCTTCCCGAACTGAAACAACTTGAAAAACACTTATGCGAAATTGCAGACCGTGAAGCAGAAACTCCACAGGTTGGACGCACTCATGGTCAGCATGCAGTTCCTATTACTTTTGGTTGGAGCATTGCAGAGTTTGTAAGCCGTTTAGGAAAATCAATTCTTCGTATTGAAGAACTGAGCAAACAGCTTAAAGGAAAACTTGCTGGTCCTGTTGGTGCTTACAATGGTCCTTCTATGATTGTTAAAGATCCCGAAGAACTGGAACGCACTTATTTAGGATTCCTCGGACTTGAACCCAGCGAATATTCAAATCAGCTTGTTGAACCAGAATATCTTTTGCGTCTTTTGCTTGAGATGAATGTAGCCTTTGGTATTATCGCCAACCTTGCAGATGATCTTCGTAATCTTCAGCGCAGTGAAATTGGTGAAGTGTTTGAATACTTTGCTTCTACTCAAGTCGGAAGTTCAACCATGCCTCAAAAGCGCAATCCCTGGAATAGCGAACATGTTAAATCTTTGTGGAAAGCAATGTGTCCTCGCGTTATGACTTTCTACATGGATCAAATTTCAGAACATCAGCGCGACCTAACTAACAGTGCAAGTCAGCGTTTTATTGCAGATTATGTTTCTGGCTTTACTATGGCAGTTGCTCGTATGAGAAGCGTTGTTTCTGGACTTCAGGCAGACCGCGAGGCTATGGCAAAAAATCTTGCTGGTGCGGGCGGAAAAGTTAAAGGTGGTGTTCTTGCTGAACCCGCATACATTCTTTTAGGAGAAGCTGGAGTTAACGACGGACACGAAGTTATTCGCAAAATCACCCTTGAGGCAGAAAAGACTGGAAAAACATTCTTCGAAGTTCTTAAAACCCATACAGAAGCCTATACAAAGATTACAGCTCAGCTTGAAAAACTGGGAGTGGAAAATCCTGCAACCTTCTTTGAAGATCCAGCACGCTATCATGGACTGGCAGCAGAAAAGTCACGCCGTCTTGCCCAAAAATATGCTAAACTGATGTAGTATTGCAATAAAGTTCTTATTCTTCTATTATGTAAGGAACTAAAGTAAACGGGGTTAACTATGAAAAAACGTATGCTCAGTTTAGTCTGCGCCTTTATTTCCCTTGCGGCATTTTCTCAGGGAATTCAGACTGCTGCTGATTTTTTCAAAACGGTAAGCGACAAATATGCCTCAATTCAAGATTACGAAGCTTCGGTTTCCATTACTGCTGGTCGTTCTTCCATGCAGGGAAAGGTTTCGTTTAAACGCCCCGAAATGTTGCGCATAGATTTTTCAGATCCTGCTGAACAAGTTATTTTGTTTGACGGAGACTCTCTTACTATTTATCTTCCCGGATACTCTGCAATTCTTGAACAGAATGTTGGTATGTCTGGTGTAAGTGCTGCAACTGCTCAAGGACTGGCTCTTCTTAAACGTTACTACACTGTTGCTTACGAAACCGGTCAGGCTGCTGTTCCTCTTGATGATGGAAGTGGGCAAATGGTTGTAAATCTGATTTTGTATCGGCGTTCTGCATCAGAAGCATTTTCTCGCATCAAACTTTCAATTGATCCCGATTCAAAACTGATTATGTATGTAGAAGCAACAACCCCTCAGGGTGAAGTATACAAGTTCCGCTTTTCAAACTATGCACTCAATACAGGCATGGTAGAACAGCGCTTTTTGTATGATCCGCCATCTTCTGCAAACAATTACAGTAACTTCCTTTTTGCGGAGTAAAGCATCATGGAGAGTTATGGCACACTGCTCAAAAGTACACGAGAGCAAAAGAATCTTGATTACGAAACAGTAGAAAGAGAAACAACACTTACTCGGCAGTATTTGATTGCACTTGAAGAAGAAGATGCTGCTGCTTTCCCAGGTGAACCCTATCTTGTTGGTTTTTTGCGCACTTATGCAGAATATCTTGGATTAGAAAGTGAAGAACTTATTAAACTGTATCATGCAAAAAAAATTCAAGAGTCTCCTGTTCCGCCTGGACTGTTAGAACGCAATCGACCTAAGTTTTTAATTCCACTTATTGTTGTCGCTTCAACGCTTTTTGTTGTTGGTTTAGGATTGTACTTGTATTTTGGTTTGTTCAAAGTTCCGCAACGTCTTGCCGAAAAAGCACAACTTGCACAGGAAAGCACAAAAGCTCATCAATACACTTTTGACGGTCAAACACAAACGCGTCGTCTTTACAAGGGCGATCAAATTTTAGTTCCTTCTACAAACGACGAAGACGGTTACATTATCTTAACCATTGGCAGTACTTTAGGAAGTCTCGCTGTTGAAACTCCTGCAGGTCGCCAAATGTTTGACTTAAGTGAAGAACGCGATCTTGATGTCGATGGTGATGGCATTAAAGATTTGATTTTATACTTGAGTGACATTTCTGCAACTGATGAAAGTCGTGGTGCTGAAGTACGCATGCTCTTGCGTGATGAATCATATTCAGCTTTGGTTGCTTCGACTACACAAGAACCCGATAGCGTTGAAGATGTTGCTGCAACTCAAAAACCTGCAACAGTAATTGTTCGTGGAGTTCAGCCCACACAGTTTACTCTTAACATTTCATTCCGCGGTCCTTGTCTTTTGCGCTATCAGTCAGATGGAGTTACCGATGAAAATTATTACCAGAGTGGAGATGTGTTAAACATTACCGCTACACGAGGTAACCCCATTCGTCTTTGGATAAGCAACCATAATGCGCTTAAGATTCAAGTTGTTGCAGATGCGCGAACTTACGATCTTGACTTGGGCCGTGCTGGTGAAGTAATGGTTGAAGAAATTCGCTGGTTACGCGATAGTTCTGGCTCTCGTCTGGTGGTACTGGAACTTGACTAAACAAACATTTTTTCTTGATCAGCATGGATGCGCAAAAAATCAGGTAGATGGCGAACTGTTAATTTCTCACCTGACAAATGCTGGTTATGTTCGTGTTGATGATGCTTCAAAAGCAGATTTAATTATAATCAATTCATGCGGATTTATTCAGAGTGCAAAACAAGAATCTCTTGATGCGGTAATGAATGCACGAGCCGCATATCCCCATGCAAAAATTCTTTTAGCTGGTTGTCTTGCAGAACGGTATGCTCATGTCTTTGAATCTGACTTACCAGAAGCAGATGGAATTTTTGGTAATGGAGATTTGTCTCAAATTGTAAAAACAGCAAACGATGTTCTTGCGAAAAAACGTCCTGTTGTTGTTCCCCAACAAAAAGGAGTCTGTTGTGGTGACAGACCTCAGCTTTTGTCTTTTGCAGGAAGCGCTTATGTAAAAATTACAGAAGGTTGTAATAACTGTTGCTCTTTCTGTGCTATTCCTCTTATTCGCGGACACTTGCGTTCTCGTCCTGTTGCAGATATTGTAAGTGAAGTAAAGCAACTTGTTTTAGGTGGAACAAAAGAAATAAATCTTATTGGTCAAGATCTTGCATCTTACGGTTGCGGAACAGATGATGATGTTTTGCAAAATGGAAAAAATGGTTTCCAACAAAATGCTTCTTCGTTGTTGTATGATCTTCTTGCTGAACTAAGTAAGATAGATGGTCAGTTTTGGATTCGGCTTTTGTATATTCATCCCGATCATTTTAATGCGGATATTCTTTCTCTTATGCAAAAAGATAAACGTATTCTTCCTTATTTCGATATTCCATTTCAGTCTGCAAGCGATAGCATCATAAAAGCAATGAATCGTAAAGGAACTTTTAAACAATATGTTTCGCTCATTGAAACTATTCGCAGCGCTTTACCCGAAGCTTCTATACGAACAACATTTTTAACTGGTTTTCCCGGAGAAACAGATGAAGATGCACAAAAGACTTTTGAATTCTTAGAGACAATAAAACCAGATTGGTCTGGCTGTTTTGCTTATAGCAGAGAAGAAGATACTCCTGCCTATTCATTTAAAGGTCGTGTTGCAAAAAAAATAGCAGAATCTCGTGCGTCAAAACTAGAACAGAAGCAAGCAACCATTACTGCAGAACGCTTAAAATCTCGAGTGGGAAAAATCTATTCTGTTCTTGTTGAAGAAATAATTCAAAATAACGATGGAAGTGACGACGGACTTGCTATAGGTCGCGCTTGGTTTGAAGCACCAGATGTCGATGGCAATGTAGTTATTCGTTACGACCTTGATGATGCTCATGCAGTTTCGAACATTGTTCCTGGAAATGTTGTAAGTGTAAAAGCGCTTGCATCTTCAGAACTTGATATAGACGGAGTCTACTGTGCAGATTGAACAGTGGCTTTCGGTTTTGAATAAAGAACAGCGCGAAGCTGTGGTTCATGATGGAAAATCGCTTTTAATTCTTGCTGGTGCTGGTTCTGGAAAAACACGCGTCATTACAACAAAAATTGCATATCTTATTTCGCAAAAACAAGTTGATCCTTTTTCAATTTTAGCAGTTACTTTTACTAAAAAAGCAGCTCGTGAAATGCAAGAGAGAGCAGTGCAACTTGAACCGCGTGCACAGTATGCACAAATACGAACCTTCCATTCTTTTGGTGCATATTTTCTTCGTACTTATTCCACTAAAGCAGCGTTAGCTCCAAACTTTACTGTTTATGACGACGATGATATGGTAACGCTTGTTTCAAAAGCTAACCCTTCGCTTTCACGACAACAGGCAAGTCATGCAGCACATTTAATTTCTCTTGCAAAAGACTATTGTCTTCTTCCCGAAAGTGAACGTTTATACGAAATAAGTGATGATGAACATTTTGCAGATATTTACGCAAATTATCAGACAATGCTTAAGCAAACAGGTAATGTAGATTTTGGTGATTTGATTTTACTTCCTTATTTGGTTTTGAAAAATAATCCTGAAGTTAGAAAAGAAATTCATCTTCGGTATCGAGTCATTATGGTTGACGAATATCAAGATTCGAATGTCGCTCAGTTTTTACTTTTACAACAGTTGGCTGGAGTAGAAGAACATGCTTCCTGTCGTGTCTGCGTTGTAGGTGATGACGATCAGAGTATTTATAAATTTCGTGGCGCAGAAGTTCAGAATATACTTCAGTTTCAGCATCAGTTTCCAGAAACAAAACTAATTCGCCTTGAAACAAATTATCGTTCTTCAACTCAGATTCTTGCTTGTGCAGATGCAGTTGTGTCGCATAATAAAGACCGTTTGGGAAAAACACTTGTTGCTGCTCACGGTGAAGGAAAAAAACCGACTCTTGTTTTTTTGCCCAATCAAGATGACGAAGCTTCTTTTTGTGCAGATTTAATTGAACAGTTACACGAAAAAAAAATTCCCTATGGAGACTGGGCTATTTTGTATCGGACGAATGCACAGTCGCTTACTTTTGAAACAGAATTTCTCCACAGAAAAATTCCTTATAAGGTTGTGGGTTCTCTTAAGTTTTACGAACGCGAAGAAATAAAAGATGTTCTTGCTTGGCTTGCTTTTCTTGCAAACCCCCGAGATCAAATTGCCTTTCGTAGAATTGTTAACAAACCTGCTCGCGGTATTGGTGCAACTTCTCAAGATAAAATCGTTTCAGCAAGTGCTGGCTCTTCTATTTTAGAAACAGCTCGTTCTTTTAAGCTTTCAAAAAAAGCATCCGAGGGAATACAAAGTTTCTGTGCTATTGCCGACGAATTAAATTCTTTTTTTGCCGACAAAAATAATTCAGAAGAAAAACTTTCTGCATATATTCAGGCTGTTGTTCAAAAATCAGAACTGGAAGAATTGCACAAAGCAGATGACGAATTAACGGGAACGAATCGCATTGCAAATATGCAGGAATTAATAAACAGTGCAGTTTTGTATCCCTGTACAAACGAAGGTCTGCTTGACTTTCTTGATCATATTGAACTAGACCGAACGCTAGAAAACGAAGCAAATGAAATTGCAGATGCGGTAACACTTATTACGCTTCACAATACCAAAGGACTTGAATTTCCTCGTGTCATTATTACTGGAATGGAAAGTGGTGTTTTCCCCCGTGAAGATAAAACTGGTGCTGAATTGGAAGAAGAGAGGCGACTTTTTTATGTTGGCATTACTCGTGCAAAAAATGATTTGTACTTTACTTCATGTGCCCTTCGCAGACTCTATGGAAGAACTAACTACATGTCTCCCAGTCCTTTTTTACATGAACTTGGAGAAGAAAATGTGCGAATGTTAGGACAAAAGCCTGCTTCTTTTGAAAGTGTTTCTGAAGGTTCTCGTGATACAGACGGAAATCCGCTTGCAAAAAAATGGCATGTGGGTTTAGGCGTATACCATGATGATTACGGTCACGGTCAGATTGTTAAAGCTGGACTTTCCGAAGAAGGCGAGTATGTTATTTCGGTAAGTTTTGAAAACGGTGGCATAAAACGCTTTTTGCCAAAGTATCAATCGTCTGCACTTATGGTGGAAGAAAATGTCTAAGCCCTTAGATATAACACTCTTGTGCAATGTTGTAGACAATTACGGTGATATAGGTTTTGTGTATCGTTTGTCTCGCTCTTTGCTTGAAGTAAATAAAAATCTTTCACTTAGATTGGTTGTTAACGATTTACATTCTTTTGCTTTTATGGCACCAGGTCTTGATGAATCAAAAGCGGTGCAATGTTTTGAAGGCATAAAGGTTCTTGATTGGAATAAGAGCGATGTTTGTCGTGCAGACTTTACTGAATTTCCTGCATCAGTTATTTTACAATGCTTTCAGTGTGAACGCCCCTCGTGGCTTGAAGAAATTTTGTTTAAAAGTTCTGACTGGAAAAATGAACAAAAAGCAAAAACGCTTATTCTTAATGTTGAATATTTAACTGCAGAGACATGGGCCGAAGAATTTCATTTGCTTCCTTCTGCAACAAGAAGTGCTGCTGTAAAAAAAATAAATTTCATGCCTGGTTTTACCGCAAAAACAGGTGGTCTTGTTTTAGATGAAAATTTTATGAAGTGTCGTTCTGACAGAACATTTGCGCTTTCTGTTCTTCCTAAAAAACTTTCAGCACAATTGCAAACATGTTTTGAAAATAGTCTTTCTGTTTTAGTTTTTGCTTATCCTCGTGACTTTACTCCGCTTATTCAAGCACTAAACCTTGCTTCAAAAAGTATGAACATTCATGTCTTTTGTGCAAGTCCGCAATTTAGTGCAGCTTGTTCCCATAGTGACATTTCTTTTGACATAAGCAATTTAGAGCCTCTTTCTCAAAAAGAATGGGATGCTTTGCTTTGTCTGTGCGATTTTTTGTTTGTTCGTGGAGAAGATTCTTTTTCTCGTGCTTGTTTAACTGGTAAGCCTTTTGTTTGGTCTGCTTATGTGCAAGAAAATTCATTTCATTTGGTAAAAGTAAGTGCTTTGCTTGATCTTATGTCTTGTCATTTTGCTGAACCTCACATGCAACTTATAAGTCAGGCTATGCTGTCCTACAATCGAGATAATGTGCTCAACGAATCTTCAGAAGTGAGCGATGTGTTAAGCCACTACGCCTGTATTGGATCTTACGAAAAAAGTGCTCCTTTGTTAAGTCAAATGCTTTTACAGTGTACAAAACTTTCAGACGGTTTTTCTTCTTTTGCAAAGAGTCTTGTATCTAACGGAAATTTGGCAGAAAAATTACTTGATTTTATTTCTGAATGGAAGTTAAAAAATTATTCCGCTTAAATGTTCAGTTTTGGGTGTGGTTGCAATTAAAGTGTGTATATGCTATTATAATGTATTCTTTTTTATGTAGGTAGAAGTACTATGGTATCAACAAACGAAATTAGAGTAGGCACCGCGTTTATGTACGAAGGTGCACCTTTCATTGTTCAGCGCATGCTGGGTCAGAAGTCTGGCCGTGCTGGAATGGTTACAAAACTTCGTGTAAAGAACATCGTTACTAACGGTACACAGGACATTGGTCTTGATGCCGGCGAAAAGTTTGACGAAGTAGATCTGGAAGAAAAGAATGTAAAACTGTCTTACATTGACGGTGACACATTCCACTTTATGGATCAGGAAACCTATGATGATGTTGCACTCGAAAAAGAAGACTTGGGTGACAACGGTGGTTACATTTCTCCTGATGATGATTATGATGTAACTATCACTTTCTATGAAGGAAAAGCTGTTGGTGTTAAGCTGCCCATTAACGTTGTGCGCACTATCACTTACTGCGAACCTGGCGTAAAGGGTGACACTTCAGGAAAATCAACAAAGCCTGCAACTTTGGATACAGGAATTGAAGTTAAAGTTCCTTTGTTCTGTAACACAGACGACAAAATTGTAATTGATACACGCGACGGAAGCTTCGTAGAACGTGCCAAAGACAAATAGACTGACTAGCGCAGTCTATCTGTTCGGTGTTGATGTTTTGTTTTAAGAGATTGCGGCCGGGTTTCTTTGGGAATTACGGTCGCATCTTTTTATATGATCCAGTAGCTCAATTGGATAGAGTGACAGCCTCCTAAGCTGTAGGTTGCGAGTTCGATTCCCGCCTGGGTCATTGAGTTGCCAATTACATCCATGTAATTGGCAACTCGCGAGTTTTACTGCGTAAAACTCGCAGGTCTTATGAGTAAGACTTAGTGCGCCGTCCTTGGCTTTATTATACTGTCTGGAGGGGTATTCCATGAAAAATTATTTTGACTTATCGGGACAAGTGGCAATTGTTACGGGATGTTCTTCTGGGCTTGGTGTTCAGATGGCAAAGGCTCTTGCAAATCAGGGGGCAGCTATTGTTGCTCTTGCTCGCAGACAAGAACTTATTGATGCAGTTGCAAAAGAAATTCATGATACATATAACGTTGACACTTTAGCAATCAAGTGTGACATAACTAACACTCAGATGGTTGATGATGCTGTTGCAAAAGTGCTTGAAAAGTTTGGTCGCATTGACATACTTATCAATAATGCTGGAACGGGTGCTGTTGCTCCTGCAGAAGACATTACTGATGATCAATTTAATGGCGAAATGAATGTTGATTTGTTTGGAACTTTCCGTGTGGCACGCGCTGTTGCTAAACAGGCAATGATTCCTGCAAAGTATGGACGCATTATAAACATTGCTTCAATGTATGGCTTGGTTGGAAATAAAATTGCAGGTTCTGCTCCTTACCATGCAGCAAAGGGTGGTGTGGTTAACTTAACGCGCGCTTTGGCTTCCGAATGGGGAAAGTATAACATTACGGTTAATTCAATTTGTCCGGGATATTTCTATTCTCCGCTTACAAAAGAAACGCTTGATTCAGATTTCTTCCAGCAGAATGCAAAGACTATGATTCCTATGGAACGCTACGGTAACGAAGGTGAATTGGATTCAACCGCCATCTTCCTTGCTTCTCCTGCTACAACTTATGTAACGGGTGTTGCTCTGCCTGTAGATGGCGGCTACACTGCAATGTAATTATTTGTCCATGATGGTAATTTCAACACGGCGGTTTTTGGCTTTACCTGCTGCCGTGCTGTTACTTGCTATAGGTCGAGTTGCTCCAAATCCTTGTGTAAAGATGTGGTACTGATCTTTTACTCCCAACTGAATTAAATAATCTGCAACTGCTTGAGCGCGTTCTTCGCTTAAACGCTGACGAACTTTTTCTGTTCCTGCAAGTGCGGTGTGGCCACTTACTAAAATATCATTGTCAGGAAAGGCTTGTAAAATTTCTGCAATCAGTTTTAGTTTTTCTAGTTCACTAGGAAGAAGTTCTGCACTGTCGGGAGCAAACTTAATGTCTTCAACAGAAAGGGTAAGGCCTTTTTCTCCTTGTTTAACAGTAACATTGTCTATGCCCATTTCGTCAATTTGTTTTTGAACAGAGTCTACATTTTCTTCTGTGTTTGTTCTGGTGAACTCTGTTACTTCGGCATGAGCATTTCCGCGGAATTCGAATACGTTGCCATACACGGTTTCCATGATGATGCGGAAGTTTTCACGATAATGATCTATTGCTCCTTTTTCGGCATCCCAGTAAATCATTTGGTTGCTGTAACCCATCATGCGTGCAGGATTGTCGGTGTAGTCAAGATACCAACTTGAAGTGTTGGGTGTGTAAAAACTGAGTGAATAAGAAACGGTAAAGACATGCAACTTTTTTTCTTCTTCGGTAACTGTTCCTAAGTATGTGTAGGTTGCAGTAAAGGGAACAATATAAGGTTTTTCCATTCCAAAGTAAGCGCGTAAATCGTGAGCTTCTGAACCTTCTGCAGTCCAGCTTTCTCCAGGTGCTATTGCTTTGTCTGGAAACGAGGGCACATCACGAACAGTTGGCATAAAATACTCATCGGTAATAGTGTAAGTTCCCTTGGTGCTTCGGTGAAAAGTGCTTGTGTAGTCTTCGCCGTATTCAAAGTGTGCGCCAGAAGCTCCCGTTGCATTTTCTGAAGTCATGAATGTTCCTGAGTGCATGGCTCCATTTTCATCTATTGAAGTAACTTCGCAAGAAACTCTGTTTACAATTTCTGCAGTGTGGTCGTAAACCTGATTAACATAAACTTCTTCGTTTACCGTTGAAAGAATTCGGTAACTGTCGCCTTCTTTGTATTGGAATGCAAAAGTAACTGCTCCTCCTGTGGTATCATAGGTTTCTTCTGCAGTGTCGGTAAGACTTGTACTGTTTATAGCGGTAGAACTTTCGTATGAAAATGCTGGTAAAGCAAAAAGTAAAAGTGCAGTTGCAGCAGTAAGACGGTTGTGTTTCATGAACATTCCTCCGCTTCATTTTCGGCATGGCAGTTGTTTGAGTTTAGAAAAATATGCTACTATAACGCATGGATTTTTCTTGGCTCGAAAGCATTCTGTCACCTTTAAAAGTAAGTTTTCCTTTTTTGGTTACAATCTCAGTTTTAGTTCTTTTGGCGTTAGGTTTTGTCTTGGGAAAACTAAGTCAAAAACTTGCTTTTTCAAAACAGATAAAAGATGAACGAAAAGATGCTGTTAAGCGAAGTCGTGCAGTCTTAGGTGGTCAGTTTGCAGAACAGCTTGCACCTTTTTTTCCAGATTTTCCTTGCAACCCAGCAGACTGTCAGTTTTTGGGTAAGCCTGTTGATTTTATTGCCTTCCCGGGAAGTGCTGACGGTTCAGAAATTTCAGATATTGTTTTTATTGAAGTTAAGACAGGCGACAGTCAATTAAGCGAACGTGAAAAACAAATTCGTCGTGCTATTGAAAATGGTCGTGTGCATTATGTTCAGTATAGAATAAAATAAAAAAGGGCTTCCGGTTTTCGAAAGCCCTCATGTGTTTTTAGCTAAGTTGTTTTAGAAAAGACGGATGTCCTGCCAAAGAGCATTGTACTTATCCAAGCCTTCTCCAATGTCATTTTTAAGTTCACAATTTTCCATCTGACTTGCTTCGTACATTGGTGTTGAAGTCATATACTGTCTTGCATCAAGATTTACAAAGCAGGGGAAGTTAAATGCGTCAAGGAATTTTGCATATACTTCAGGACGATGAATGTAATTGATAAACTGGTTTGCAAGTTCGGGATTAGGAGCATCTTTAAGAATACACATGCTGTCAAGGTAAGAAGGTCCACCTTCTGCTGGAATAAAGAAGTCAATTGTTTCATCCCATTTTTCTTCGGGAACTTCACCATAGATTACTTCAGCGTATCCCTGACACAACCAGAAGTTACCGTTTGCAAAGTCTTTACCGAAACCTTCTGCGTCAAGTTTAACAAGGTTAGGCTTCCACTTGCTGTTGATTAAATCTGCTGCTTCTTTTAACTGAGCATCATCGAGTGTGTTAACGCTATAACCTAAATATGCAAGTGCATCTCCAAAAACTTCGCGCATGTCGTCCATCATTGTTGCATGTCCTGCAAACTGTGGATCTGCAAAAATGTTCCAGTTTCTTTCGTAAGAACCTTCGGGAACTTTTGTCTTGTTTACACTGATACCTGCGGCACCAAAGTAGTAAGGTACTGCATAAATCATGTCAGGGTCATAGGTTGCTTTTTCGAGAACAAGAGGATTGATGTGAATGCGGTTAGTGAGAACACTCTGGTCAATAGGCTGAAGCATTCCCTGTGCAATCATGATGGAGGTGTAATCCTGAGAAGGAACTACAATGTCATAACCTTTTGCACCGCCACGCAACTTTGCATACATTTCTTCGTTTGAAGCATAGCTGTCAACTTTAACTTTGCAGTCAAACTCTCTCTCGAAATCACGAAGAACTTCATCGGGAGTGTAGTATGTCCAGTTGTACAAGTACAATGTCTTTCCGTCATTTTTTGAACATGAGGCAAGACCCATAATCAATGCTGATGCAAAAATCACAGCACATGCAAATGCGTTACTTCTTTTCATAAAGCACGCGTCCTCCTATCGTGATGCTGCAAAGTTTTTAAGTCCTTTGCGCAAGATGAACGTAATTAAACAGATTGCAAGAATAAGTACAAATGAAAGAGAGTTAATAACAGGACTAACTCCGAAGCGAATCATAGAGTACACATACAAAGGTAATGTTGTACTTCCAGGACCGCTTACCAGTGAAGTAATGACATAATCTTCCAAAGACATGGTGACGCTCATCATAAAGCCAGAAAGAATTCCAGGCATGATGGCAGGAATAATGACTTTGAAAAGTGTCTGTACTTCATTTGCTCCTAAGTCGTGGCTTGCTTCAATAATGGAATAGTCAAATTCGTCAACGCGGGCACTTACCATAAGATACACAAAGGGCAAACAGAATGTTGTGTGTGCAATAAAAATGGTAAACAATCCAAGTGACAGTTTTATTCCGCTAAAGAAGATAAGCATAGAAACACCCATAATAACTTCTGGAAGAACCATGGGTAAAAAACTAATTGACTGAATGTACTTTCTTCCGAAGAATTTGTACCAACTAATTCCTATAGAAGCAAGTGAACCAATGAGTGTTGCAACCAGTGCAGAAGAAAATGCTACCAGAAGACTCTTTGCAAGTGACGCCCACAAGTCGCCAGAATCAAGGAAAAGTTTTTCGTACCACACAAAAGAAAAGCGTGTAAAAGTTGTATCTTTGCTTTCGTTGAACGAGTAGAAGATAATGACAAAAAGCGGAATGAATAAAAACAAAAGCGTAAGACACAAAGCTGTGTTTGAAAAACTTATGTGCGTGTTATGTTTTTTCCATGAACGCTTAGCATGTCGTGCTGGTTCTGAAATTTTCTTTTTGTTTGCAAAAAGAGAAAAAGGATTTTTCATTTTTTTCCTCCTTCAGTTTTTGCGGCTTCTTTTCCAATAGCAACTGCAAGACTTCCCGGAAGAACATCTTCTTTGGCAGAAACTTTTTTAAGTTCTGCATCTTTTTTGTTTGAAGCTAACATCCACAAAATTGCAATCATAGAGATGACTGTTATGAACATACTGAATGCAGATGCAAGTGGCCAGTTGCGTACTTTCTGAACTTGATCAACAATGATGTTACCAAGCATGTAACTGTCTTTTCCACCAACAAGCTGTGGTACTGTGTATGTTCCGAAGATAGGGATGAAGGTAAAAATCAATGCGCTTACAATTCCACTCCGTACTCCGGGAATAAGAACTTTAAACATTGACTGAGCTTTTGTTGCTCCTAAGTCTCGTGCTGCTTCCAGTAAGGCAAAGTCAAATCTGTCTACTGCAGTAAAGATAGGCAGTATGGCGTAAGGCAAGTACATGTAAATACTTACTAAAATGACTGAACCTTGTGTGTACATAAACTTGTGAGGAACAAAGGGCGTTCCCTTTCTGAATATGTTGTGGAAGAATTCTAGCACTCCGTTGAACAGTCCGTTTTCACCAAGAATAGTCATCCATGCAAAAATGCGGATAAGACTGTTTGTTAAAAATGGAATGACAACAAGAATAAGAAGCAATGTCTGATACTTACTGCGAGCCATAGCGTATCCACAAGGAAGTGCAATAATAATGGTTATGGCAGTTGAAACAAGTGTTATCCACAGTGTGCGCAAAAAGATAAGAGCGTATGCTTTAGAAAACATTTGCTTATATGCGGTAAGTGTAAATTCTTTTATAACACCGCCGTACACATCACGCTTCATAAAAGAGTATGCAACAATAATCAACAGAGGAACTACAAAGAATATAGTAAACCAAACTCCCATAGGCCATGCGTAAAAAGGTCCAGGATTTGCCTTGTTGTATTTTTGTGCATGAGCGCGTGCAGCTACTTTAAGCTGAAGGCTTTGCTTTGGCTTTTCTTTCATTTGAGAATGTCCTCGACGATGTAACCGTCATTTGCAGCCCACGAAAGATAGACTGTATCTTTCCATGCAATCTCTGGACCATCATCCATGTAGTTAATGTGCTGTTTAAACACTTTGACAATGGTTCCGTTTTCAAGACGAACATAGAACTTTGACTGGAAGCCCGTGTAGACTGGTTCTTCAACAACACCTTTGAACACATTGATGTCTTTGCGTCCTGCAAATTTTGGTTCTTCAGTAGTAATACGAATTTTTTCGGGACGAATTGTAAAGGCAACTTTCTGTCCTTCACTGGTGTGTTCGTAGTCAGTAACCAAAATGTTTTTGTCTTCTTCGCGCATTGCGGCTGTTTCGCCAGTAAGCTGTGCTTGCATGCCTAAAGCGGGAGTGTTGAGTGTTACATTGTATTCAGTGTCGCCAGATGCAGCT
>OCVV011345397.1_pt1 | contig 16464 bp, 12 predicted proteins | sample 1539721 | NCBI WGS metagenome assembly OCVV01 (sample SAMN02144230, study PRJEB22623) | gut metagenome | biome: sheep rumen | host: Ovis aries | place: New Zealand | reverse complement strand
CTGGTCTTCCGGGCCAGCGTACTGAGCTATGCCGTGCTGATCAAGGGAAGCCGGGACAGAATGTCGGCACTGACCGAACGCTGCATCGCACTGATCCGACAGCGCTGCGCGGAATTTGAGACCGCACTGGACTGGTATTGCTCGATCGGCACGGCGACGCAGCGACTGAGCGGGCTGCCGCAATGCTACACAGCGGCAAGTCATGCGCTGGCGTATCGCCATCTGATGCCGGGCGTTCATGTGTTCCGCCCCGATCTGGTGGAGCAGGGCAGCGAATCCGGAGCACGTAGTGCGGTGGATCTCGGGAATCTCGATCCGATGCTTCTGCGCGGCTTTGTACAAAACGGCCTGGACAGCGAGATCGAGGATTTCACAGCCGAGTTTTTCAGCAAGCTCGGCAGCGCGCAGGACTCGCTCATGGTGCGCCATTATCTGCTGCTGAGCGCTCGCATCAACGCCCTTGCGGCGATCGAAGAACTTGGCCTTGACCGCGCCTCGCTTGCGGAAGAGCTGCCGGTGCCGGAACTGGATGCGGCCTCAGATCTGCGCGCCTACTTCCGGGAGGTGCTGCGTACGGCCATATCGCTCCGTGACGAGGAGTCTCTGCGGCGCGGCGGCGGTCTCGTAGACAGTGCGCTTGAGTATATCGATCAGCATTTCGCAGACGAGAGTATCTCACTCAATGCTGTCGCACAGGCGATCAACGTGAGTACCAACTATCTCAGCGCCGTATTCAGCCAGAAAATGGGCCTGTCGTTTGTCGAGTATCTCACACAAAAACGTATGACCCGCGCCAAGCAGCTTCTGCGGCAGAGCGGTAGACGCACCGGCGAGGTGGCGGCCGAAGTCGGCTACCGTGACCCGCGGTATTTCAGCTTTGTATTCAAGAAAACCCAGGGCTGCACGCCCAGGGAGTATCGGGCAGGTGAGGCAGACCGATGAAACGAAGGAATATGTCTGCCGACCCGCATGCGATCAGCATCCGGATCCGCCAGCTGATCTGGAGCCTAAGCATCCCTCTCTGTGTGCTTTCCGCCTTTATCCTGCTGTTATTCCTGGTCTACAGCCTTCGTTTTTCGCAGATCAGCAGCAATATCTCCACAGCTTCCCAGTTCAACCAAAACTTTAAGGACGAGGTCGATTTGAAGATGTATTCCTTCGTCATCGGCAGCAGCGAAGAGACGCCGATGGACGAGGTGAGCACAGCAGAAGACCTTGCGGCAAAGCTGCTTGCAGACACTCACAATCGCGAGAGCCGCCGGGCGGCCAGCAGTGTGTTGAGTCTGTGCGGAAATCTGAAGGACTGCATAGCGGAGATCCGGACGACAGAGGGCTACGATCTGCGGATGCACAAGCTGGAGGCCAACATCTATGTGGTCACTGAGCTGATCCAGGATTACATGTATACCTACCTGTATCATGAGGCGGGCGAGCTCGCAGCGCTTCGGCAGCGTCAGACTGTCTGGCTCTGGGCGGGGCTGATCCTGTCGGCAGGCGTTATGATCGTGGTGACCGTTCTCTCACTGCGCAGGAGCTTTCGGCTGACCCGGAGCATCACACGACCGATCGACGGGCTATACGGGCGTGTGGTTGAGATCGGTCAGGGGGACCTGACGGCGAGACCGCCGGTGGAGGCGGAGGACAGCAAGCTGCGAGCCTTGGGTGAGGGCCTCGAGGAAATGGTGACGCGGCTCAACGAACAGATGGAACTGAACCGACAGGAGCAGGACCGTTTGCGCAGCATGGAGCTGGCGCTTGTTCAGGCACAGATCAATCCTCATTTTTTGTATAACACCCTGGATGCGATCGTATGGCTGGTGGAGACGGGAAAGAACGAGAAAGCCGTGGAAATGGTCTCGAGCCTTTCAACCTATTTCCGGTCCTTCCTGTCCAACGGCAAGGACATCATCAGCCTGCGTGAGGAAGCACTGCATGTACGCAGCTATCTGGAGATTCAGCAGGTACGGTATGCGGACATCCTGCACTACGAGCTGGATATGGATCCGGTGCTCGACGAGTGCCGCGTTCCCAAAATGACCCTGCAGCCTCTGGCCGAGAACGCGATCTACCACGGGATCAAGGCCAAACGCGGCGGCGGAAGCATCATGATCAGCAGCCGGCTCCGGGACGGATATGCCGTGCTGGAAGTGCGGGATACGGGCGTCGGCATGAGCCCGGAGGCGCTGGAGAATCTGCGCGCTTCTCTCGAAGCGGACGAGGGCACCGGCTTTGGAATGCTGGCGTCCTATAAACGCTTGAAACTGATGTATGGTGATAGACTGGACTTCCGGATCGAGAGCGAGGAGGGGAGCGGTACCGTGATCACGATACGTTTCCCGTTTGAAGAGGGGGGAAAAGCATGAGCAGGAGAGTCTGCATCCTGGTGCTGCTGGCGGCACTGCTCCTTAGCGCCTGCGGAAGCGTCGGAGTTGCGCCGGAAGAGAGACTGATCCGTGTCGGTTTCTCTCAGGTCGGCTCGGAGTCGGACTGGCGGATGGCCAATACCGCGTCCATGACGGCGGCGCTCAGTGAGGCGAACGGGTATGAACTGATCTTTGACAATGCCAAGCAGCGCCAGGAGAATCAGCTGCTCGCCATCCGCAACTTCATCCAGCAGGACGTGGACTATATCGTGCTGGCGCCGATCGCCGAGTCCGGCTGGGACGATGTGCTGCAGGAGGCAAAGAGCGCCGGGATCCCGGTGATCATAGTGGATCGACAGATCGCTGTTAAGGACGAAAATCTGTACACCAGCTGGGTCGGATCGGACTTCCTGGCCGAGGGGCAGCGTGCCGTGCGATGGTTGGAGGAACTGCTGGAACGCCAGGGCCGTGGCGGAGATACGATCCGGATTCTGCATATTCAGGGCACGGACGGAGCGACCGCACAGCTCCTGCGCACGCAGGCGCTTGAAGACGCATTGGAAGGCCATCCCAACTGGAAAGTCATCGGGCGCCTGCCGGGCGAATACACCGAGGCGAAGAGCTATGAGCTTGTACGTGATTTCCTGGCCAGCGGCCAAGCGATCGACGTTATTTACAGTGAGAACGACAACATGAGCTTCGGCGCGATCCGTGCTCTGGAGGAGGCGGGGATCCCCTGCGGAACGGATAACGGCGTTATAATCCTCTCGTTCGATGCCGTGCGCAAGGCGCTGCGGCTGTGTGAGGAGGGAAAAATCAGCCTCTGTGTGGAATGCAATCCGCTTCACGGTCCGCGCGTTGCAGCTCTGCTGCGCCAGTTGGAGGACGGAGAGACTCCGGCGAAACAGACCTTTGTGGATGAAACTGCCTTTGACAGTACGGAACTGAGCGATGACATCATTCGTCAGAGAGAGTATTAAAAGACCGGGATTGCCGCCGTCCGTCGGACGGCGGCAATCCCGGTTGTGTGCTTCACTGTGCGGCGATTATCCGCTGTCTCGCACCCGGATTGTCCAAGGAAGCGAGAGACTGCGGACGTTCTGACCACGAATCCGGGCCAGCAGCGTTTCGGCAGCGAGACTGCTTATCTGGTGGCGTTCATGCGTCAGAGAGGTGATCGGAACCGGAGAAGAGCGGCTGTAGTGGCTGTTGTCGAAGCTGACGACAGCCAGGTCATCGGGAATACGCCGCTTTTCCGCGAGCAGACAACGGACCAACGGATAGGCGATCTCATCGTTATGACAGATCACGGCGGAGCGGTTCTGCAGCCGCGTGCGGATAAACGTACGGAGCCAGGCGTCCCGCCCTTCAAGCGCTTCTTCACCCTGTACCGTATCAAACCAGCCGATGCTGTCCTCACAGAGCTCCTCTCCCGCGTCCAGTATCGCTGAGACAAAACCGCGAAAGCGCTCAGCACCCTGTCGATCATCGCTTTTGAACAGGGCAGCGATACGGTGATGACCTTTTTGCAGAAGGTACTGGGTCAGTTGGCGGGCACCTTCTGCGTTCTCATCCTGGATACAAGGGCTTCCTTCGGGCAGCTCATGTGCTGCGCGCAGATAGACGAGCGGGATTTGGCGCTTTTCGATCTGCGCGAGCAGATCCAGATTGGGACAGGGGAGCGCTGTCTTGACGCCCTCCAACAGGATACCTGCCGGCGGTTCGGAAAGAAGCGTCTCCAGGATCTCACGTTCTTTTGTAAAACGGCTCTCGCTGGCATAGGCTTTCACGGTATAGCCCTCGGCGGAAAACAGCTTCTCCAGGTCGCGAAGCAGTTGCGGATAGAGATACCGCTCAAGGGAGGGAAAAATGATCGCGATCTGTGTGTTTCGTGGCCTTCGACTCTCGGCAAGGTAAGTTCCGCTGCCGTGTGCCCGAACGATCAGACCCTCCGCCTCCAGAAGACCCAGCGCATGGCGTACGGTCTCACGGCTGCAGTGAAACTGTTCGCACAGCGTCAGTTCGCCGGGGAGCTTTGACTGCCCCGTACGCCGCATGCGGAGACACAGCTGCCGCAGTTCAGCAGCCAGACGCTGGTATTTGGCCGCCATATCCGACACCTTCCTTTCCTCGTTTAGCTTGATGACAGTATACCATATCCGAATGCGGCAGCATAGTCCCCGGCTGTGAAAATCCTACGATCTCAACATAGGCTGAGCACAGCGAAAACGTTTGATATTTCATCAGCTTTTTGGGGATGCCCTTAAAATAACAAACACGGGAAAGGCCGTTTTAGTCATTTTCTCCGTGGAAAGGGAACGGATTCCGCTGCCTGATTTCGTAAATAATCCCACGGACCAATCCCGGTTGGAGGAAGAAAACCAACATTCCGGTAAAGTTGTATTTGTTTTATCAAGCCATCAGAAAAGTTGTATTTATTCGCTTTCACGATTTCACGCATGAGCACTCCGGAACGGTTGACGCAAACGGTTTTTCGTGATTTTATAGGGCTAAGGACATCACCGGTCCGAATTAAAATGAAAAGTGAGGGAACATCATGAAAAAACTGATTGCCATCGCGCTTGTTATCGTGCTGTGCCTGTCCCTGCTGCCTGCGGCTTTTGCTGCGGACGATCTGATCAAGGTAGGCATCGTGAACAATCCTCCTTCCGAATCCGGCTATCGCGAAGCCAACGTCAATGACTTCATCAGCGTGTTCACTGAGGAGAACGGCTATTCGGCCAGCTTCTTCTACAGCATCAAAAACGATGAGCAGCTCAGCGCCGCCCGTCAGTTCATCACCGACGGTGTTGATTACCTGCTGATCTCCGCTGCTGAGACCACCGGCTGGGATGCCGTCCTGAAAGATGCTCAGGAAGCCGGCATCGGCGTGTTCCTGTTCGACCGTATGATCGACTGCGATCCCGACCTGTTTGAGGCTGCCGTTGTCTCCGATATGGCCAAGGAAGGCGAGACCGCTGTCGGCTGGCTGCTCGATCAGAAGCTTGACGAATACAACGTAATCCACATCCAGGGCGCCATGGGCAGCGATGCTCAGCTGGGCCGTACCGGCGCGCTGGACGAGCAGTTCGAGGCCGGCACCATGAATAAGGTTGTCCAGCAGACTGCTACCTGGGACGAGGCCGAGGCCAAGAAGATCGTTGAGTCCGTCATCAACTCCGGCGATCCGTTCAACGTCATCTATGCTGAGAACGACGGCATGGCCAAGGGCGCTGTCGCGGCTCTGGACGAGGCCGGCATCACCCACGGCGTTGACAAGGACGTCATCGTGATGGGCTTTGACTGCAACAAGTGGGCGCTCCGTGAGCTCGAGGCCGGCAACTGGAACTATGACGGCCAGTGCAGCCCCTTCCAGGCTCAGGTCATCAGCGACATGATCCAGGTTCTTGAGGACGGCGGCGAGATCGAAGGCCTGAACGAGAACAAGCAGATCATCTCCGTGGAGAAGGGCTTCGATGCCCGCGAGATCACCGAGGAAGATATCCTTACCTATGGTCTTGGCGAGGACGTTGTTGTCGGCTAAGCACGGGGACGAACAGAAGAAATACTGAGCAAAGAACCAAACAGCGCGGTGTGGGAGAGTGGAGAAATCCGCGGTCCACACCGCGCTTCTATGAAATATTTTACAGACAGGAGTTGAGCGGATGGAAGACGGAATCGTTTTGACCATGCGAAGGATCTGCAAATCCTTTCCTGGCGTGAAGGCTCTGAACGATGTGGACTTTACGCTGCGAAAGGGCGAGATTCACGCACTCATGGGCGAGAACGGCGCCGGCAAATCGACGTTGATCAAGGTACTGACCGGCGTATATCCCAAGGACGCCGGAGAAATCCATGTCGAGGGCATACAGGAGGCGATCAGCATCCGTTCACCTCAGGAGGCGCAGAGCTACGGCATCAGCACGGTGTATCAAGAGATCAGTCTGTGCCCCAATCTCACTGTGGCCGAGAACATGTTTATCGGCCGTACCAGCGGAAAGACGGTGGATTGGAAGGGCATGGAGAAACGAGCCGGCGAACTGCTTGACTCCCTGGGAATCCCGGCACGCCCGCGCCAGCAGCTTTCAAGCTGCTCGCTGGCGGTGCAGCAGATGGTCGCTATTGCCCGGGCTGTGGATACCGAATGCAAGGTGCTGATCCTTGACGAGCCGACCTCCTCGCTCGACGACAAGGAAGTGGCGATGCTCTTTCGCCTGATGCGCGATCTGAAAGCGCGCGGCGTCGGCATCATCTTTGTCACACATTTCCTCGAGCAGGTCTATGAGGTCAGCGATCGGATTACCGTACTTCGTAACGGCGAGCTCGTGGGCGAGTATGAGGTGGAGAAACTGCCTCAGGTAGAACTTGTGGCGCTGATGATCGGTAAAGAGCTCGAAGGACTATCGGTGATTAAGAAGAGCGCTGCGAGTGCAAAGGCAAAGAAAGACGTTCTGTACGAAGCGAAAGATCTCTCCAGCACCGAGAGCCGGCCTTTCGATTTCTATATCGGAAAGGGCGAAGTGAACGGCTTCACCGGCCTGCTTGGCTCGGGGCGCAGCGAAAGCGTACGCGCTATATTCGGAGCGGACACCGTGACCGGCGGCGAGGTGAGCATGGAGGGGAAAAAGATCCGTATCGCTAAACCGCTCGATGCGATGAAAAACGGCATCGGGTACCTGCCCGAGGACAGAAAGCGCGACGGTATTATCGCAGAGCTCTCCGTGCGCGACAATATCATCCTGGCACTTCAGGTGCTGCGTGGTATGAACCGCCCGATCTCGCGCGCAAAAGCGGAGGCCTTTGCCGATGAATATATCAAAGCTCTGGATATCAAGACTGCCTCGACGGATACGCCGGTCGGCTCTCTCTCCGGCGGCAACCAGCAGAAGGTGATCCTGGCCCGATGGCTGCTGACACACCCGAAGTACCTGATCCTGGACGAACCAACGCGCGGCATTGACGTCGGTACCAAAACGGAAATCCAACGACTTGTGCTGAAACTTGCGGAAGAAGGGATGAGCGTGACCTTCATTTCCTCGGAGATCGAGGAGATGCTGCGCACCTGCTCGCGTCTTATCGTCATGCGTGACCGTAACATCGTGGGAGAACTGACCGGCGAGGATCTGAACCAGGACCGCGTGATGCATACCATTGCGGGAGGAGGCGCCGATAATGAAGAATAACATGGGCAAGTCCGGACGCTTTTTTGCCAACTATTCGCAGCTTCTGGTCCCTCTGATTGCTATTCTGCTGCTGGTGATCTTCAACCTGTTCCGGGACCCGAGCTTTTTCTCGGTTGGACTGACTACCAATAATAACGGTGACCCGGTCCTGCAGGGTAACCTCGTCTCTATTCTCAACGGGGCTTCCGAATTGGTTATCCTCTCCATGGGCATGACGCTTGTAACCGCGGCATCCGGCGGACAGGATATTTCGGTCGGCGCTCTTGCGGCCATCGCGGGAAGTGTATTTGTCAAGGTGCTAAAGAGCGGAGGCAGTATCAGCCCGATGCTGGTCTGCGGTGCGTTTTTGATGTGCTGTGCGGTGGCGATGGTCTTTGGCGCATTTAACGGCAGCCTTGTGGCTTTCTTCGGGATCCAGCCGATGATCGCAACGCTGATCCTCTTCACCTGCGGACGCAGCATCGCCTATTGGATCAACGGTGGCGCGACGCCCACCGTGTCGAGCCCCATCATCAATGCCCTCGGCAGCTTTATCCCCGGTGTTCCCGTTCCGACTCCCATCCTGATAGTGATTCTGATGGGCATCTTGTTCGGCTTACTGTTTCGCTTTACGACGCTCGGCCTGTACATCCAGACCGTCGGCATCAACCAAAATGCAGCCCGGCTGAACGGTATCAATTCTATAGGCATCAAGCTCCTGTCTTTTGTTCTCCTCGGCGCCTGCTGCGCGGTTGCCGGCATGATCGGCGTGAGCCGTCTGGGGCTTATCAACCACGAGACGCTGCTTATCAACATCGAGATGGATGCCATCCTGGCCGTTGCGATCGGCGGTAATAACCTTGGCGGAGGTAAGTTCAAAATGCTGGGCTCCGTTCTGGGGGCTTATGCCATCCAGGCGTTGACCATTACGCTGTATGCCATGAAAGTGCCTTCCACGGACGTCAAAGCCTACAAGGCGGTTGTCATCGTGCTGCTGGTCGTGATGGGCTCGCCGGTTGTGAAAGATACGCTGAGCCGATTTTGGAAAAACCGGCGTGGAAGCCGGGCTGCGGAATCGGGAAAGGAGGCGGCATAAGGCATGAAACCGAATAATACCGTGCGCCGCAGAGAACCGATCACCGACACGCAGCTGCTCCTGACCATCACGATCTGCATTTTTGTGGGGATGTACGTGCTGGCCATGCTGATTTGGGGCGGCGGTTTCAAAAAACCGCAGATGCTCTTCGATATGCTCAATGACAACGCCTATCTGGTCATCATCTCCTGCGGACTTACGATCGTCATGATCACCGGGAGTATCGATATCTCTGTCGGCGGCGTGACCGCACTGGTCGCCATGGTCGGCGTGATGATCCTCAACGGAAACCTCACGCTATTCAACGGCTTGATGACGTCCCTCGGCCTTGCAGAGAGCTGGCGCATCGTCTTTGCCCTGCTCATGTCCCTGCTGATCGGGCTGGCTTTCGGCCTGGTACAGGGCTACCTGATCGCCCACCTTGAAATCCAGCCCTTCATCATTACACTGGCTGGGATGTTCTTTGCACGCGGCATGATTACCATCATCAGTGTTGATCCGCAGAAAGCGCCTCAAAACCTGATGGATATCCTGCAGACGCGTATTGAGATGCCCTGGCTCAGCTCGCCGAACAAGAAGGGCGTAATGATCCCGGCCCGTATGGAGATCGGCGTAGTGATTGCGCTTGTGATCGTCGTGCTTGTCTTTCTGCTGCTGCGCAAAACCCGACTGGGCCGCAGCTTCTATGCAGTCGGCGGCAACCGGCAGAGTGCGCTGATGCTTGGCGTAAACGTACGCAAATCACGCTTCGCAGCCCATCTGCTGTGCGGGATCCTGAGCGGAATAGCGGGCTTCGTGTTTATGATGCATACCGGTGCCGGTAACGCCACCAATGCGACAGCGGCCGAGATGAACGCCATCGCTTCGTCGATTATCGGCGGTACGCTGCTGACCGGCGGCGTCGGCAACGTGATCGGGACCTTCTTCGGTGTTCTGACGCTCAGCACCATCAAGTCCATCGTCACGACCTCCGGGCTTCGCGATCCATGGTGGCAAAGCATCACAACCGGCGCTATGCTCTGTTTCTTCATCCTTCTGCAGAGCGTGGTCCTGATGCGAAAGAACAAACGTAAACGCTGATTAATCCAATACCTTTTCACAGGGGTCTGCCTGCAGGCAGACCCCTGTCTTGCTGTCTTGACGCGTGGCTGGGAACAGCGTATACTCAACCGTGGTTGCTCGGGGCTAACAGCCAAACTCAGAGGGAATCTGGATGCGTTAAAGTGTAATACGGCATGGCATAGGGTGCCGTGCGAAAACTATACTGGCAGAAAACCCGCTGCCTGTTTTCTATGCGGATGCTGCAGGCCGCGCCTTTTTGTCTGCTACGCTCTTGCAAAGCGAGTGGATTTCGAATACAATACAACTGTTACCTATCATGTTTCAAAGGAGTATCAGACTATGCTGGAGATCCGGGATCTGAGCTTTGCGGTCAACGAGGATGACCGCGAAAAGGAGATCATACACGATCTAAGCCTTACCATTGAAAATGGTACATTTGTGGTTATCACCGGGCCGAACGGAAGCGGCAAATCGACGCTTGCACGCCTGATCATGGGGATTGAGAAGCCGATCTCCGGGCAGATCCTCTTTGACGGAAAGGACATTACCGGGCTGGATATCACCGAACGGGCCAAGCTGGGCATCAGCTTTGCCTTCCAGCAGCCGGTGCGCTTCAAAGGCATTCGGGTACAGGATCTGCTGCGTCTGGCGGCGGGGAAGAGACTCACGGTTTCACAGGCCTGCGCTTACCTGTCCGAAGTGGGATTGTGCGCCCGCGACTATATTGACCGGGAAATCAATTCCTCCCTGTCGGGCGGCGAGCTCAAGCGTATTGAGATCGCCAGTCTGTTGGCAAGGCAGACGAAGCTGAGCGTATTCGATGAACCGGAAGCCGGTATTGATCTCTGGAGTTTTCAGAACCTCATTCGCATTTTCGAAAAAATGCGCAGCGAGATCCAGGACAGCTCCATTGTCATCATCTCCCATCAGGAACGGATCCTGCAGATTGCTGATGAGATCGTGGTTCTGGCTGACGGGAGGATAGGGCAGCGCGGCACCCCGGAAGAGATTCTGCCGGGATTGATTGGACAGTCGGCGCCTGCGAGTGTCTGCCAGAAGCTGCAGTAAGGAGGAGAGAGATATGGTGAAACTGGACGCTATCCAAAAGCGGCTGATCGAGGAGATCGCGGATCTGCACTCGGTTCCCTCCGGAGCTTATAATTTCCGTGCCAATGGCGAGCTGGCCGGGCGAAATACCACGGCAAACATTGATATCGTATCCAAAGATGACGGCAGCGGGATCGACATTCGCATCAAGCCCGGGACCAGAAACGAGAGCGTTCATATCCCTGTGGTCCTCAGCGCAAGTGGTCTGAAGGAGACGGTATACAACGATTTTTATATCGGAGAGGACTGTGACGTGGTTATCGTGGCCGGCTGCGGCATCGACAACTGCGGTAGCCAGGATTCCGAGCACGACGGTATTCATCGCTTTTTCGTGGGGAAAAATGCCAGGGTAAAGTATGTCGAGAAGCATTACGGCTCCGGCGACGGAAAAGGTCAGCGGATTCTGAATCCGGTGACGGAAGCGTATATGGAAGAGGGCAGCTCCATGGAGATGGAGATGGAGCAGATCAAGGGCGTCGATTCGACTGACCGTACGACCGTGGCCGAACTGAAGGCAGGGGCGAGGCTTGTAGTCAAGGAGCGACTGATGACGCATGGCAGTCAGAACGCGGTCAGCGAATACCGGGTGAATCTGAACGGAGCCGGTGCAACAGCGGATGTGGTCTCCCGCTCCGTGGCGAGAGACAGCTCATCCCAGACCTTCAATGCGCGCATTACGGGCAATGCGCCGTGCAGCGGACACACGGAGTGCGATTCGATCATAATGGATCAGGGCCACATCCTGGCGATCCCTTCACTCGAGGCAAACGACGTGGATGCAATGCTCGTGCACGAGGCGGCGATCGGCAAGATCGCCGGGGACCAGCTGATCAAGCTGATGACGCTTGGGTTGACCGAACAGGAGGCCGAGGAGCAGATCATCAACGGCTTCCTGCGCTGACGAGAAAGGAGAGAAGAACATGGATATCAAAGCGCTTGTTTCCCAGTTAACGCTGGAGGAGAAAGCCGGACTGTGTTCCGGGGCTGATTTTTGGCATACCAAGGCGGTGGAGCGGCTTGGTATCCCCTCGACGATGGTCAGCGATGGCCCACACGGTCTGCGCAAGCAGAATCAGGAGGCCGATCACCTTGGCGTCAATGAGAGTATCAAGGCGGTTTGCTTCCCGGCGGCCTGCGCCACGGCGGCTTCTTTTGATCGCTCTCTGCTTCAGCGCATGGGCGAAGCAATCGGGGACTCCTGCCAGCATGAGGGCGTGTCGGTGGTGCTCGGCCCTGCGGTCAATATCAAACGTTCACCGCTCTGCGGCCGCAACTTCGAATACTATTCGGAGGATCCCTATCTCGCCGGCCAGATGGCCTCGGCATTTATTCACGGCGTACAGAGCCGGAACGTCGGCACCAGCATCAAGCACTTTGCCGCCAACTCGCAGGAGCACCGCCGTATGAGCTCCTCAGCAGAGGTGGACGAGCGTACGCTGCGGGAGATCTATCTGCCAGCCTTTGAGACAGCGGTGAAGCAGGAGCAGCCATGGACCGTAATGTGCTCGTACAACCGTTTGAACGGTGTTTACGCCTCCGAGAACCCGTGGCTTCTGACTGAGGTGCTGCGCAATGAGTGGGGCTTTGAAGGCTATGTCATGAGCGACTGGGGCGCTGTTTCAAATCGCGTGGCCGGTGTTGCGGCGGGGCTGGATCTCGAGATGCCGGCCTCCGGCGGCTATAATGACCGGAAGCTTGTCGAGGCGGTCCGAACGGGGAAGCTGGAGGAGTCCGTGCTCGATCAGGCTGCGGAGCGCATCCTGAACATTGTTTTCCGGTTTACAGAGAATGCAAAGCCGGAGACACCTTGGGATATGGAAGGGCAGCATGCTCTTGCCGCTCAGCTTGCTGCTGAATGCATGGTACTGCTCAAAAACGAGAATCAGGTCCTGCCGCTGAAACGGGAAGACACGGTAGCCTTTATCGGGGAGTTTGCGGCAAAACCGCGCTTTCAGGGCGGCGGCAGTTCGCATATCAATTGCTTCAAAACGACAAGCGCGCTCGAAGCGGCTGCTGACCTGCCGGTCCTGTATGCGCAAGGCTACAGCGCTGCGGAAGATACCGCGACGGACGAACAGATAGCCGAAGCGATCGCGGCAGCCAAGGCGGCGAAGGTCGCCGTGATCTTTGCGGGGTTGCCGGATGTGTATGAGTCTGAGGGCTATGACCGCAGCCATATGCGTCTGCCCGCCTGCCAGAACCGTCTGATCGAGGCTGTTGCTGACGTCAACCCCAATACGGTCGTCGTGCTGCATAACGGCGCACCGGTGGAAATGCCCTGGGTCGATCGGGTGCGGGGCGTGCTCGAAGCGTATCTGGGCGGCCAGGCGGTGGGCCTCGCGACGCTTCGGGTGCTTTACGGCGACGTCAATCCGTCCGGTCACCTGGCAGAGACTTTCCCCAAAAAGCTCTCCGACAATCCCTCCTACCTCAGCTATGGCGGGGAGGGAAACACTGCCGTCTATAACGAAGGCGTTTTTGTCGGTTATCGTTACTATGACCGCAAGGAGATCGAGCCGCTCTTTCCCTTCGGCTTCGGACTTAGTTACACGAGCTTTGCATTTACGGATCTTCGTCTGAGTGCGGAGAGTATCACCGATCAAGAGATCCTGACGGTGAGCGTGTGTGTCAAGAACACGGGCTTACGCACGGGCAAGACGGTGGTTCAGCTCTACGTGGGGGATAAGGAGAGTTCTGTTTTTCGACCGGTCCGTGAACTCAAGGGCTTTGAGAAAGTGGAACTGCAGCCCGGTGAAGAGAAAACCGTCAGCTTCCGGCTCGATCGGCGCGCTTTCGCATTCTGGAATGAGCAGCTTCACGACTGGTACGCCGAGAGTGGCGAATACACGATCGAGGTTGGCAGTTCCTCCCGTGATATCGCACAACGTGCGACAGTGACCGTATCCTCAACGGCGAAGCTGCCGCGGCACTATGATCTTGACAGCATATTCCTCGACATCCTGAATGATCCGCGAGCCAGAACGGTTCTGAAGCCGCTGCTGGATGGCCTGCGTGAGGCGTTTCTGCCTGCAGATCGGGACAAGGGTGAGGCGGCCCAGGAGGCAATCAGCGAGGAGATGAACCTCGCCATGCTCAACTATATGCCGCTGCGCTCCCTTCTCAGCTTCGGCGGGGATCGCGTCACACCCGAAATCCTCTCTGCAATGCTCGAAAAACTGAACAGCACCAACTGAAACGGATTGTAACAATCGCATAAAACGGAAAAGGCAGACACAAACCGTGTCTGCCTTTTCCTGTGTTGAAGAAGAATCAGTCTTCCGTAACGGCGGAGTATTGGATCGCCGTGATCTCGCCGTTGGCATCGGCCTTGACCATGAGCAGGGCGGGGCCGTACTGGAAGCTGTACACACCGCGATTCTCTTCCATGGTCAAATCTTCATCGTCGATCTCGTCCATGAGCTTGAGGGCTTCTTCAATGTCCATTCCGATCGTAAGCCCCTGCGGGGTCTTGATGGTATCGTCCGCGAGGACGATGCCGGTGATGCAGAAGACGCCGTCGATCTCGTTGGTGGTCAGCTCAAGACCGTCGTAGTAGTAGATGTAGTCATCACCCTGGTAGGCGCAGCTGGCGGAGACAAAGAGGTCGTCCGCCTCGCCGAGCGCTTCCATGACGGGCTCCGCCTCGTCGAGAATGCCGAAGCTGACCTCGTTATAGGTGAAGCTCAAAGGGCCGTAGGGCTTCTCTTCTTCTTCGGCCTCCTCGGCGTCTTCTGCCGCAGCGTCATCAGCGGCGAAAGCAGCGGAGCCGCAGAAGCAGAGCACGAGCAAGGTGAGAGCCATAAGCAGTGCAAGAATCTTTTTCATAGTGTACTCCTTTCTCAGGCACGGTCATTACCGAGCGTCCAGCTCTTCAGATATCCGTATTCTTCAAGCTCCTGGAGCTGGGCGGCCAGGAGAGTGTCGTATTGCTCACATTTACTGTTCCAGTCGGCCGCGAGCGCCGAGTCGCCGCGGTGATCGGCCAGACCGTACCGGTCGGAGAGTAGGTGGGCAAAGTATGCGGAAGCCTTCTCGGCTCCGTAAACATTCAGATGCAGACCGGCATCGTAGGTATCCGTACTGAAGTCGATCCCAATTTCCTCCGAAAGGGGAAGGAAGTTGATGTAGTCGAGCCCGTTTGTATTGGCGTAATCCCGGATCTGTTCCTCCCACTCATCGTACCAATGAGGCCAGATGCTGGGGGATTTGATCAGAATGAGGCGTGCTCCGTGCTGCTCACAGAGCGCGTGGATCTTATCGAGATACTCCCAGCAGCGTGAGCCGATTTCGGTATCAGCGAGAATCGGCGCCGAAGGAAGCCGCTTCATAGGCTTGACGTCCGCACGCATCAGGTAGCCGGCGACCGTCACGGGTTTGCGGTGGAAGAGGTATTCCCAGTCTTCGCCGCTGATCTCCTCCCAGCGGGAGTGATAACGCAGCAGAGGGATGAGGTAGCTGATGAACTCTTCTTCCTCCGTCATGGAGGCTCGAATGGCGCCGAGCTTGGAGGCGTTGAGATGCATCCCGTCGAGAGCCATGCGATTATAGGCTTCGCTCTGCGGTTCGTCGTATTTCATCGCCTGGACATTGTAGACGACGATCTTAGGACTCTCATGCCGAAACGCTTCTTCCAGAAGATAGTAGGATTGCCAGATCAGCTGCTGGGCCGTGCCGCGAATATAGCTCGTGATGCCGCATTCGCGCCACATGGTGACAGGGGAGAAGTTCTCGTAGACTTCGCAGTCGCCGATGAAGATGACGTCGTGCGGATTTTTCTCGTTGTAGTACTCCGCTGTCATTGCGCCTTCCAGAACGCCGGACATGTACTTGGGCTGCGTCAGCCGCCCGAGAAACCAGATCCCGCCGATCACCAGCAGAATACTGAGGCAGAGCGCCAGCCAGGTTTTGCTTTTTGTCTTCGTCATGGCTGCTCCTAAAACTGATTGTAGATGAATTGAGAGGAATCGTAGCCCACGCCGTAAGCGCCGAAGCAGAGGATCAGCAGCGTCAGAACGGGGAAGACCACATAGGGGAGCGCCGGCTTTTTCCAGATGAGCTCACGCACGCTCCCGTGCTTTTCCTGCAGAACGCTCACCAGGAACATGAGCAGCACCCCGAGCCCGGCGATCCGGTAATCCCAGGCGCTGAGCCCCAGCTCAAGCAGCGGGCCGGAGAAGGCCTCCGTCCATTTGCCTGCGGTGAATACCGAGGCGAAGGCCCGGAACGAGACCGGGACATTCCGGTAGCAGTCGAGCATGCGCAGAGAGCACATGATAAGGAAGGTGCGCAGGATTTCAAACACGCGATAGGGAAAGCTCTCGGTCAGGCGGGAGAACTTCTCGCGGAACTTGAGGGAGAGAGGTTTGAACTCCTCGGCGATCAGGATGATCACGGCGTTGAGCAGACCCCAGACGACGAAGTTCCAGGCGGCACCGTGCCAGAGACCGGTAAGGAACCAGGTGACCAGTGTGGAGAGATAGACCGGCATCTTCCGGCCAAAGCCGTCCCAGCGTGTGCGGATCTTCTTGGAGAGCTTCATCAGCCTGGGAGCGGCGGACATCGGGAAGAAGATGTAATCCTTGAACCAGGTGCCCATGGAGATGTGCCAGCGCCGCCAGTATTCCGCGATGTTGCGGGAAAAATAGGGACGGATGAAGTTCTCTTGGACTTTGAC
>OCVV011343478.1_pt1 | contig 16466 bp, 7 predicted proteins | sample 1539721 | NCBI WGS metagenome assembly OCVV01 (sample SAMN02144230, study PRJEB22623) | gut metagenome | biome: sheep rumen | host: Ovis aries | place: New Zealand | reverse complement strand
GGTCTCATTATAATAACACATCCACCATCAGCTTTATTTTCAACAACAGCTTGATTTAAATATTTCTCAGCTATCTGTTGGATATTAGCATCTATAGTAAGATAAATATCACTACCATTTTGAGGTGGTATATATTGTTCGTTTTCATCAGAGATTGCCTGTTTATTAACATTTGTTGAAGTAACTATTCTTCCTGGAGTTCCAGATAATTCCGAATCCCATTCAGCTTCTATACCAGCTAAACCTTGATCATTACCATAAAAACCTATGATATTTGATGCTAAATTGTTATATGGATAAGTTCTTTTTGAATCTTCGTCTATATTAATACCAGTTGTAATTTTGTTTTCTTCCATCCACTTATTAAGATTATCAACTAACTGCTTATCCACTCTTTTTGCAATAGTTATGATTTTAACGTCTTGATTTAGTTTTTCAAGTGTTTCTTCATAATCTAGTGAAAAGATTTCTGAAAAACCAGAAGCTAATACCTCATTTGGAACTTCATCTCCATTTGAGTATTGAACTTCGCCTTTATTTATAGAAACTGTATCTACAAGAGAACTTATTGCAAGGATTTTATTTGTTGAGTCATAAATTGTTCCTCTTTTACTATTTAAGACTGTAGATGTTATTTGTTGAGCATAAGCTTTTTGTCTTAATTCAGAACCTTTTATGAATTGCAGATAACTTATTTTAATTAAAAGAACACCAAGCAAGAAAACAAAGAAACCTAGCAATAATAATGAACGTATTTGATAAGATTTTCTTGCCTCTAACTCACTTGTACCTGAACGTTTCTTTTGTATTTTAGTTTTTAATTTAGTTTTTTTATCTTTTATTGTAATCACCACTTTATCTTAAAAATATACACAATTATTTTATATTATAGAAAAAATAAAATCAATATGGTATAATTGCCGAGAAATAACAAACAAAGAAGGTTTTTTTATGAATTTATTAGAAGAAACTAAAATGATAATGCATAAATATGGAATTACTGCTAATAAAAGACTAGGGCAAAATTTCCTAATATCAGAAGAGGTAGTATCAGGTATTGTTGAAAATAGTTCTATAACAAAAGATGATTTAGTTATAGAAATAGGGCCAGGACTTGGTACTTTAACTAGTAGATTAGTAGAATGTGCAAAAAAAGTTATATGCATAGAACTTGATAATAAAATGATTGAAATCTTGAAAGAAAGATTTAAACTATACAATAACATAGAAATAATAAATGAAGATTGTTTGAAAGTTGATATTGATGCTCTTATTAAAGAAGCTAAAAAGCAAGGTTGTAAATCTGCTAAGGTAGTAGCTAATCTACCTTACTATATAACAACTCCTATTATAATGAAATTATTAGAAGAAAAACTTGATATTGATAGTATTACTGTTATGATCCAAAAAGAAGTTGCTTTAAGACTAGCTGATGTACCAGGGGGAAAAGAATCAGGTAGTATTACATATACAGTTTGGTATTATACTAATCCAGAAATCCTTTTTGATGTTCCTAACTATTCTTTTATTCCAGAACCAGAAGTAACATCAAGTGTTATTAAATTTAATATTCTCCCAAAGCCAAGAATTGAAGTAGGGGATGAAGAAAAATTCTTTAAAGTTATTAAAGCAAGTTTCATGCAAAAAAGAAAAACATTAGTTAATGCTTTAGTAAATGGTAATATTATCTCAAGTAAGGAAGAAGCTAAAAAAATAATTACGAGTATCGGATTAGATCCAAAAGTTAGAGGTGAAAAATTAACATTAGAAGATTATAAAAAACTATCTGAACTAGTTTGATAATTTTTTTATTTTTGAGAAAAACCTTAGACTAAATTTTTTTAGTCTAAGGTTTTTTTGCTTGAAATTTTTTTAGTGAGTTAAAAGACTATGAAAACCCATTAAAAGCCTTACGGAATAAAGGATTTGACCCCGATTTTAGGTGAAAGTTTACAAAAAATCGTAAAAAATGTAACAAATTTGTAATAAAAGGTTGAAAACTGCACCACTTTTGTAGTATAATAGGAATGTGAGATTGTCTAAAAATGGACATTTTAATGCACGAATTTTTAGGAGGATGTTTATATGTTAATAGCAGAAGTTAGCAAAAGAAGAATAATAGCAACAGTTCTAGTTGTATGCTTTATATTTTCTAGCTGCTTCTCAGTACTATCAGAAACAGCATATGCAGCAAGCGAAAACTTAGGGAAACAAGGAAAAGATGTTTCTGAAGACGTGCCTGGGGATGTTGAAAAAGTTAACTATTTTCTAGATGAATCAATTTTAAAATATATTCCATTTGATATAGATGGAAACAAGGGAATAGTTCTACAAACAGAAATATCAAGCGTTGTAGATACAAAAGCCAAAGTTGAAAAAGAAGAAATTAATATAGATGCTATAAAGATAAATGATGCTAAACTTGAAAAAGTAATAGTAAATGATCCAAATAAAAATGCCAAAATTGATTGGGATTTCAATGAAAAAGATCAAAAAATCTTTATTAGTCTAAATAAAGATAACAAGGAGATCGGAAATAATAAATTCCTTGTTACATATATATATAGAATAAAAAATGATTTAACTAAACCATTTTACATTAACTCAAAAGTAAATGGTTCTATTTTGATGTCTGGAAAAGAAATAAAGACAGATTTAAACAAAGATTTTGAACTAAAAGATCAAATAGGAAATGTGATTTCATTAAAAGTAAATAATCCAGGAAATATTCAAATAGGAAATCTAATAACAAATTCATATGGCTCATTAAACAATTACAAAACAAATTATGAAACAGAAATGGTTATAAATATCCCAAATATAGATTTAGTAAATGACATAGAAATAAAAGACTTAGGAAACCAAATAGATCAAGAAAGAATAAACAATGTTATATATAAACAATTAAGTATATCGAAAGAGAACTTTGATGAAATATTAGGTAGTGAAGGATATATAGAAATATATAAAGGTTTCTCAGAAGTAGCTAAAATAGATTCATCAATTGAAGCAGTTGATAACGAATACAAAATAGATTTAGAAGATGTTGAAGAATTAAGTATTAGAACAAGTAAACCTATTAAAGAAGGCAACTTAGTTATTAAAGCAAACAAAGAAATTGGAAAAACAAACTTAAGTAGTGACATTTTAAAAGCATCAAATGAATTAAGTACAGAACTTAAATATTCAATTATAAATGCTGGAAATGTAAGAAACGAACTTGGTACTGTAGTTTCTAAAATTACTTTAAACAAACCAGTTACTAAACCAGAACTAAAAATATCAAGAAACACATTAAGTACTATTTCAGAAAACAATTTAAAACTAACAGTAGTTTTAAATAACACAAAATCGGATGAAGATTTATATAAGAATCCAATGTTTGTTATTACAATGCCAAAATATGTTACTGAAATAAATGTTGAAAATATTTCTTTAGCTAGCAATGAAGAAGTATTCCAAATCAAAAATGCATATATAGATAAAGATGAAATAGGTTCTTTAAGAATAAATGTAATTCTAGATGGTGAACAGACAGATTATAACTTAAACACAATAACAAACGGAACAAATGTAGTTATAGATGCAAAAGTTAAATTAGATAATTACACACCTTCTGGAGAAGATGTAATTAGATTCAACTTTTCAAATGAAAAAGCAACTTCATATATTAATGAAGGAAAACAAGAAGTAAAAGTAAAACTAGATGCTCCTGTAGGAGTAATAAGTGTTAATAAAATTAGTAACTACAACAATCTAGGTTCAGTTTTAGAATCAGTAGAACAAGGGAAGACAGTAGATAAAATAGAAGTATTTGCAGATTCTAGAATTTCAAATATGGATATCTTGGTTATGAATAATAACAAAGAAGATATTGAGAACGTAAAAGTATTAGGAAGAATTCCTTTTAAAGGAAATAAAGATGTTAATACTGGAAAAGATTTAGGAACAACAGTAGATACTAAACTTGTATCAAATATAGTAAATACTTCAAATGTAAATGCAACAATTTATTATTCAAAAGTAGCAGAAGCTACAGAAGATTTAAATAATAAAGAAAATGGTTGGATGCAAGAGATTGATGATTTGAGTCAAATTAAATCATATTTAATAGTAATAAATGAAAAAATAACTTCAGGTCAAATAGTTAAATTCTCATATAGCTATGAGATACCAGAAGGACTAGAACATAATAATAGTATTTTTGGAACATTTAAAACTATATATGAAAAGCAAATGGGTGATACAAAAACAGAAGAAGTATCATCACCAGATTTAGTAGGTCTTACAACAGGAATTGGACCACAAATAAAAGCTGAAGTAAAGACAAATGTTCAAGAATACATTAAAGAATATGAAAAAGTTAAATATGCAATCACAATAGAAAATACAGGTTCAGAAATAATTAAAAATGCAGTTGTTAAAACAAGAATACCTGAAAGAACAACTTTAGCAACACATAGTTCAGTAGGATCTGTAGAAGTTGCAAAAGGTTGGACTTTAAGACCAGAAAGAGAACTTACAACTAGAATACCAGAAATAAATCCTGGAGAAACAAAGAAGGTTGAATTCTTTGTACAAGTAAATAAGATGCCAAGCGTTGAAGAATACTATGCATCAAATCCTGGATTTGTAAAAAATGAAGATGGAACTTATAGCTTACTTGAAGAAGTAAAAACAGATGATGGAAATGTTAAAGAAGTTGCAAGACAAATTGATGAACAGTTAGAGTATAAGATTTCTAGTACATCTGAAATAACAGCTGATGACCTATCTAAAGCAATTAAAGTTCAAGATGAAGGTTTATTAGTTAAAAAGGCTGAATTGGTTTCAGAAGAAACTATAGCTTCTGAAGATAATATCGCAAAAGTAGGCGAGACAGTATATGACAAGATAAAAATTAAGAACAACTCAAATGAAGTTATGAAAAACATTCAAGTTGTTAAAGTTTTACCTAAAGGATTTGAGTATTCAGATAGTTATGTTACAGGCTATGAAAAAGATGGTTTAACTGTAAAGAAGATAAGAACAACAAGATATAACCCAGAAGCTAAAACAATTACTTGGACAATAGATGAATTAATGCCTGGAAGAACAACATATGTAAATTGTGATTTAGTTGTTGGAAAAATGGATGAGAATGTATACAAAGATAAGATTTCAACAGTTTCAACAATTAGAGTAAATAATGAAGAATATCAAGCAGGACAAGTTGATTTAGATATTGGAAGACCAGCTTTAACAATTACACAAAAAACAACAAATACAAATGAATATATAAAAGTTGGTGAAGATATTAACTACATTATTAATGTAAAAAATATTGGTTCAATAAGAGCTGAAAAACTTCAAGTTACAGATTTTCTACCAAATGAAGTTAAGATAAAATCACTAAGTTATGTAGCTGATAATATCGAAGTTTCAAAGGTAGTATCAAATAATGAAGATGCAACAGTTTATACTTCAATTCTTCCTGGAAATGAAGTTGAAGTAAAAATAGGAGCAACAATCAAACCTATTGAATCAAGACAAAAAACTATAGAAAACAGAGCAGAAGTTAAAGCAGAAAATATAGAAAAGATTCAATCAAATGATGTAACTAATGTCATTGAAAATACAGCACTTGGAGCAACAATTAGTACATCAGATAAGTTTAAACAAAAAACAAATAGTGAGGAAGAAACACCACAAGAGCAAACTGATAATAAACCTCAAGAACAAGAAAACAAAAATGTTAAATCAAGATATGAAGTAAAAGGTTTAGCATGGATTGATCAAAACAAAAATGGTTCAAGAGATCAAGGTGAAAAACTACTATCTGGATTGGAAGTTAAACTTATTAAAGCAGAATCTGGAGATACAGTTGATAAACTATCAACAAACTCAGATGGTGAATACGTATTTAGTGAAATTGATAATGGAACATACAGTGTAATTTTCTACTATGATGCATCAAGATTTGGACTTACAGATTATAAGAAAAATGGCATAAGTGATGATAAGAATTCAGATGCTGTAGCAGCAAAAGAAAATGGAATTAATATAGCAGCAACAGATGTTATCAAAATCAATAATGGAAGCGTATCACATATAGATATAGGACTTACAAATGCAGAAGTATTTGACTTGAGTCTAACAAAAACAGTAACTAAAATAACTGTTCAAAATAGTAATGAAACTAAAGTATTTGAATATGACAAAGAACCACTTGCAAAAGTAGATATTAGAACTAAAGACATGATTGGTTCAAAAGTTGTAATTGAATATAACATGACAATTAAAAATGAAGGTCAAGTTGAAGGATATGCAAAATCAATTGTTGATTATTTACCAAGTGAAATGCAATTCTCAACTGAACTAAATCCAAATTGGTATAAGGGCAATGACGGAAATCTATATACAACGAAACTTGCTGATAAAGCAATTGGAGCTGGAGAGAGTGAAGAAATTAAACTATTACTTACAATGCAAATGACTGGAGATAATAATGGTATATTCACTAATACAGCAGAAATAAAAGAAGATTATAACAAACAAGGTTATAAAGATGTAGATTCTATAGCAGGTAATAAAGAACTTAAAGAAGATGACTTATCTACAGCTGAGATTGCCATCGGTGTAAAAACTGGTGAAACAATCATTTACTTTTCGTTAATAATTGCAGCTATTCTAGTAGGTATAGCTACAGTATTAGTAATAAAGAAAAATAAATTAAAACTTCAATTAAGAAAGAAGGGGGTGTAGCTTAAATGAACCGCAAGATGAAGATTATAACAACAGTTGGTTTAGTAGTAACATTAGTTTTATTATTAGCCACAGGTTATAACATTTATGCAAAAGCAACAAACGAGATGTTATCAAGAGGTAACGGCTTACCAGCTGGTTTTCCTTATATAACATACTATGATTTAATCAATGAAAACGATATCCTTTGTTGTGGTAAAGGTATTCCATTACCAGGACCTGGTAATGCTACTGTTAGAGCTGGAGATCAAAGCTCAGAAGAACCTTACTTAACAATGAATGATGTTGGAAAGAAATTATTTGAAAATGAGCAAGCAGCTTCAGGTTATACAACAAGTGATAATTTCACAAATCCATATGCAGCTACAACAAGTAGAACATACGGATTTTACACAGAATCTGGAATGCAAACTGCTTCACCAGAAGAAGCTTACATTCTAGCTGAAATTTCTGAGAACTTCCCTGGAGGAGATTCAACATTTTATAATAAGACAAATGAAGAATACAAAGGCGAAGTTAAAGATTTATTCTACATGAATATTAATGGAGAAACTCTTTATGCAGTTGAAACTGATCCAAACTCATTAGAACCAACTAGATTTGCAGTTTTAGATAAAGATTCTGGAAAATATTATTATGTAGAAATAACAGATGCTGGAAGATTCTATCCTTACACATATGTACAATATGCATGGTGGAAAACAAATGCTGGAGGATCTGCTAGTATTCAAGCAACTGCATTAAACAAAGAAGCTGAAGCATTTGAAGCTTACATTAATAAAGTTGCAAAAAGAGATGGTAGTGGAAACATTGTTTACGAAGAAAGAACTGTAACTGTTCATGGAGAAACAGCTACAATTAAAGCACCAGTAATTGATTATAAGATTACAGGTGAAGATGACAATAAAAAGGTTGAATATGACGAAGATCATGGAAGATACTTAATAGGACCTTTTAAATTAAACTATACTGAAGAATCAGTTACAACAGATAGAGGAACAGTACATTTTTCTCATATTATAGATTCTGTATTAGTTTCTAACTTAGGAACTGTTGATAGCGATAAATGGTTCTTCAAATATGAAGATAGAGACGAAAATGATAAAGCAGCTTACCCTCACAATGGTGAGACATTCTATATAGTTCTTGATTATATAGAAGGAATGAGATATATCGAAGACTTACATTTTAGCTTCGAATATATGAATGCTGGTGGAAATTATACAAAATTACAAGGTAAATTCTTTGATGTATCTTGGGCACCAAAATCAGAAGCTGTTTGGTGTAACGAAGGTGCTAAAAACTGTCCTTGTGGTGGACATCACACAGGTGCAAAATATGATTCAGACGGTGATTTAGTATGTAGTGGTGGAGCTAAAAAATGTTCTCATGGATATTACCACAACCACATTGTAAAATGGAAATACTGGTTAGAATTAGAAGAATTAGATCCAAAAACATCACAACCTTTAGCACAAGTTTATGTAGGTGTTAGATGGTATGAAAGAGCTGAATTCTCATTCAAAGCAGAATTACCAGAAGGTAAAAAAGAATATATCAGATTAACAATTCCAATGGCTGGTGAAGTTTGGATTGACCAAGTTCCAGATAAAAAACATCCTGATTTTAAAGAAGGATCTAAAGAAGCTGGTGACTTAGGATACAAAAATGCAGAAGTTTATATCTATAAAGTTTATAAAAATAAATCTGGAAAGATTGTTAAGAGAGTTTTAGCAGATATTTATGATGCAAATAACAATAAAAAATTAAGCCAACCAATTTATACAGATGCAAATGGTAAATATACAATACCAAATATCAATGTTCCTGGATATGAAGTTAGAAAAGATGGAAAACCAGTAGATGAAGGAATTCCTTATCTAACAGAAGGAAGATATGATATATCTTACGATGTTGAATTCAAATTTGATGGACAACATTATGAAGCATCAAAAGCTTTAGTAACATCAAATGGTGATGCAAACGCATATATTAAAGCTGATAAAGCAGGAAAGAAAGCTTACGAAAAAGATTCAATGGCTTCTGAAAATGCTACAGAAAGAGATCAATACAACAATAAATTTAAAGAAGTTTATGGTGGAAACGCTATAGATCAAAATGGTAATACAGTAGGATATTCTGCTGGAGGAGAAAAAGTTCTAACATTAGACTATACTTCAGAAGAATTTGCATTACCAAATAATGAAAATAAAAGAAGATTATCTACTTTAACAGTATTAGATAAAAATGATCATATTATTGAACAATATAAGATGAGAGCTACAACAGGAAATACAGGTCTTCTTTACCCAGTAGACAATAAAATTTCTGTTGATTCAGCTGATGATGTTGTTGAATTAAGTGTTGTTGAAAATGAAAAAGGTAAAACAACAACATATAAAACACTATATGATTATATGCAACATATTAACTTAGCTGTTAAAGAAAGAGAAAAAACAGACCTATCATTATTCAAAGATTTATATAAAGCTGAAATTCTAGTAAACGAAAAAGAAATTACTAGAACATTCAACAAATATATAGATGTTGAAGAAGAGGGAAATAGAGAAGCTTTAGAAACACAAATCGAAGCTTGCAGAATTGGTAAATATACTTTAGGACTATATAGCTCAGACTATGAATATCGTTCTACTGTATATAATACAAGCGTAGAAGCTGTTAAGAAAATTAAAGCTGATACAGATTTAAAATTATACCTAACATACAGAATTGCTATTAATAATGAATCAGAAGCTGAAAAAGGATTAGATGCAACAATCAATCAAGTTACAGACTACTATGATAAAACATTTACATTAGTAAATGAAGATATCTCAGCAAATGTATTAAAAGATGATCCAAACGCTGCTGATTATCAAGAAAGATACTCTAAAGTAGTTGCTGAAAAACCATACTATAGAGTAGTTAAAGCTGATGAAGTACCAACATATACATACTGGTCAGATGGTATGGCTAGATTTACATGTAATACTACAGATACTTTAGTAAATAAAGATTATAAGAAATTAACAGTTACAGACTTAAAGAATGTAAAAATAGGTGTTGGTGAACAACTTGAAATGTTCATAACATTCGAAGTTGATAAAAATGGATACAAAAATCCTACAGATAGACCTGACTTATTAGGAGATAAGAATAATGTTGCTGAAATAGGTAACTATTCAACATTCTACAAAAATGGTAAGGTAGCAGGTATTATTGATAGAGATTCTGCACCAGATAATATTGATCTAAACAGAAATGTAAAAGATTGGTATGAAGATGATACAGAATCAGCTCCAACAATAAACATCCATGTATATAACTATAACAGAGAAATAAATGGTAATGTTTGGGAAGATAGTGAATCAAATGAATTACTATACGGACAAAAAGTTGGAAACGGTGTTATGGAAGACAGCGAAGGTAGAGCTAAGAACATTGATGTTCAATTAGTTGAAAAAATCAAAATTGATGGAATAGAATATGAAAAAATCTGGACAGAAGATGACTTCCCAGATCTAACAGATGCCGAAAGAAAGATGTTTAGATTAAAGGACGTTGAAACAGATGAATCAGGTTACTATTACTTCAAAGGTGTTCTTGCTGGTAACTATGTAGTTAGATTTAAATATGGAAATAAAGATGCAAATATTTATTTCAATGGACAAGATTATAAAAATACTGCATATCAAGCAGGAATGAAAAATAGTGATGGAAGTACAACACTAAATAATGAATGGCAAGATTTAAGAACTTCTGAATTAAATGAAGCTAGAGTTTCAGATGCTAGAGACTATGAATTACAAAGAATGAAAGTTATGGCTTACTCACAAAACATTAACAACCATATTGGTAATGTTTTAGAGAGTGCTGATGATGCAAGTAAAAATCATGATGAGTTAATTGCTAATGCTCAAATGGTTGCAAACTCTGCTAAATTAAACATTGAAATAGATCATCAAGACTTTATTGACTACGGTGTAGTTAATACTGTAGATGGTATTCAAGAATATACATACTATGTAAAGAATATAGACTTTGGTTTAGAAAGAAGATCTAGAACAGCTCTTGAATTAGATAAGAAAGTTTCTAAGATTACTTTATTAAAGAATGATGGTGAAACTGTTATCTTAAGAGTTACATTTAATGAAGATGGAACAGTAAACAGAGATGATGAAAACACAGTTTTAGGTAGAAAACTAGCTCATCTTTCTGAAGAAAATAACATTCAAGGTTTTGAATATATTCCAATTGAAAGTTCATACCTAACAGGTTCAACTTTAAAAATTGAATATAGAATCAAAGCTACAAATAGATCAGAAGTAGACTGGACAGGTAAAGTTGCTACATTAGCAAATTCACAAGATATAATTGATGAAGTAGCACACTTAGAAACAACAGAACCATATGTTTCTGGAGAAATGATTGAATATGGTGACTATGTAGGATTAAACTACTATACAAACCAAAACAGTGATTCTGACAAAATTGTTAAAACAAAAGTTAACCAAATTGTTGACTATGTTGATAATGACATCACACCAGATGAAGATGTAATCAGAATGATTGAAGACAGCAGCTGGAAAGATGTTGCATTAGAAGAATTAGTTGAAGGAAATGTAATAGATGAAACTGTTTACACAAATGGTAAATTAGTTGATGCAAAAGGTGCTGAATATATTACAGGTTCAAAACGCAATGTTCAATTAACTGAGGATGAAACATACAATCCAAATATTATCCGTGAATTAATTCCAGAAGCAGCAGCTAATGGAAATGAAGGATTATATTCTGGAACAATCAGATTTGGTACAGTTAAACACTTAACAGCTGATACAAGCAGAAGTGATATTTATGACAATATTGCTGAAATAGTTTCATACTTTAATACAGTTGGTAGAAGAGATGAAAACGCAGTTCCTGCAAATGCTCAAATTGCTAGAGGAGAATACACAGCAGCTCATGGTACTAAGAATGGAATTCTACTTACAGATTATTTAGGAGCTAAAGAAGTTGAAGTAGAAGGAAAAGTATTACACCTAAATGGTGAAAGAGATACAGATGCTCCTAACATGGTAACATTAACAGAGCCTACTGGTATTGCTTCATTCAAACATAGTGCTAAGAACTATACACTAGTAGCATTTATTACAGCTGTAACAGCAGCAGGAGTAATGATTTATACTAGAAGAAAACTAAAATAATTGACCCTAAAAATAAGTTAATTGAAGTTTTATATTTAGGAGATAAAAAAAGAGAGTGATTTATCACTCTCTTTTTTGATTTTATATAACAAAAAATTAAATGTGTTGAAAAATGATTTTTATAAGGTTTTAATATTTTTATAAAAATGTTATCAAAAAAATGATGATTATTAACATAAAATAGAGGCGAAAAGCATTGAAAATAAAGGAATGTAAACCAGATGAAAAAAACACAATAAAAATGTAAAAAAAACGTGAAAAAACTTGTACAAATAATTTGTTTGTGATATAAAAGAAATATAAATTGTAATATAGAAAGGGGTATCCTTGTGGAAGAAGTAGATATTGGAAAAGATTTTAATCGTAAAACTATACTTGTTGTAGATGATGAGGAGAGTATAGTAGATTTATTAGTTTATCATTTACAAAAAGAAGGTTATAACACCCTTCAAGCATATGATGGTGTAACAGCTGTTGATATGGCATTAAAAGAAAAGCCAGATTTAATTTTACTAGATGTCATGTTACCAAAAATGGATGGTATTAGCGTATGTAAAAGAATAAGATATTCTCTTAATGTGCCAATATTAATGATATCTGCAAAAGATACTGAATTAGATAAAGTTGTTGGACTTGAAATGGGAGCTGATGATTATATTACAAAACCATTCCAACATAGAGAAGTAATGGCAAGAATTAAAGCTAATCTACGTAAAGCAGAATTAGTTGCTGCAGCTGAACTTAAGACAGAACAAGCTGAACATGAAGAAAATGTTATTGTTGTTGGAGACTTAAGCTTAGATCTAAAGAAAGTAGAAGCTAGAGTTAAAGGTGAAGTAGTTGACCTTACAATAAAAGAATTCGAAGTATTAAAATATTTATCAACACAACCTGGAGAAGTTGTTACTAGAGAAATGCTTCTAAAGAAAGTATGGGGCTATGATGATTATGTTGGAGCTATCCGTACAGTTGACGTTACTGTAAACAGAATAAGAGATAAAATAGAAAAAGATAAAGCAAATCCAAAAATCCTTATTACAAAAAGAGGCGTTGGATACTACGTAGTAGGGGATAAAGATTAATATATAACAAAGATTTTCAAGATGAAAACGATGGTCTTAAACCATCGTTTTCTTTTCGTTTACAAGTGAGTTACAATTGCGAAAAAGTATTGAATAATAGCAAAAAAATGATATAATAAAACAAACTACTGTCTAGGAGTGGAAAATGTTTAAGAGCTTACAGATAAAAATAGTATTAATCTTTATGGTACTAGGCATTTTAATGCTTGGAGTGCAAGGAATACTATTTATGAATAATTTACAACAAATAGCACAAAACGCAACAGGGTATAATGAAGTTCAAAATATGGTAGTGCAAGAAGCAAACCAAGCTAGAAACCTTACAATTATACTTACAATAACATTTATTATTATTTCTATTGTAGTTGCTGCATTCTTAATAAAGGCAATAATCAGTCCTATGAATAAATTAACAAAGAGTGCAGAAAAAGTTGCTAAAAATAAAAAGACTTCAAAAGCAATAAGTGATGGTAAAAACAAAAATGAAGTTGATGAACTTACCGAAGCTTTTGAAATGATGGATAATGAACTAAACGAAAATTTAAATGAAGTAACTAGACAAAAGAAACAAATTGAAACTATATTACTTCATATGAATGATGGTATTTTAGCTTTTAATATTGATGGAGAAATAATACATAAAAATAGAGCTGCAGAAAAGTTATTTGATTTAACAGGTGAAGAGAAAAACTTTGATGATATATTCAGTAAAATAGATGTTGATGTTAATCTTGAAAAAATAATATATTTAGAGGATTGGACAACTACTCAAGCAAAAGTTGTAGTAGGAGAAAAAACATTAAACCTATTCTTTGCAGCATTTAAAGATGAGACTGAACGTCCATCTGGCGCAGTTGTTGTTATACAAGATATTACAGAACACGTTGCACTAGATACAATGAGAACAGAGTTCGTTGCAGATGTATCACATGAACTTAAAACACCAATTACTTCTATCATGGGATATGCAGATACACTTTTAGAAGATGATGAATGTGATATAGAAACAAGAAAGAAATTTTTAAATAGAATATCAACTCAAGCTCAAAGAATGGCAAATTTGGTTTCAGATTTATTAACACTTTCAAGATATGATGCAAACATTATGCCAAATAATCCAGAAGAGTTTGATCTTGGAGAACTTGTTAAAAATATTTATGATACACTAAGTATTGAAATAGAAAAGAAAAATCAAAAAGCAGAATGTTATGTAACAGCTGATGTGCCACATATAGTTGCTGATAAAACAGGAATTGAAAGAGTTGTTACTAACATATTGACAAACGCTATCAAATATACACCTGATGAAGGTGAGATAAAAATATATGTTGGATTTGTTTATAATGATGCCTATATAAAAGTAATTGATAACGGTATAGGTATTCCTGAAGAAGATCTTCAAAAAGTATTTGAGAGATTCTACAGAGTAGACAAAGCTAGAACACGTGAGATGGGAGGCACAGGACTTGGCCTTTCAATCGCAAAAGAAATATTAGATAGAAACAATTCAAAAATAGACATTAAGAGTAAACTAGGGGAAGGTACAGAAGTGGTAATTAGAATACCAGCAAAAAAACAAACAGATAAAAATGATGTTGAAGAAACATAGTAAGGAATGGTGAATTATGAATATTAACTCAGATTTACAAATAACTTCAAGTGAGAAAGCAATTATAATAATTGCAGCTTTAATAGTTATCTTTTTAATACTAATTATCTTGTATAGATTAGATAACACGCCAAACGAAGAAAAACCAAAGAAGAATAAAAGAAAAGAAGAAGAGGATTTTGAAGATCTATTAGACCAAGATGAAATGGCAGAAGAAAAGATAGGTGAATTATTTAATACTGAACCTCCAAAAATTGCTCCAGATGATAATATCGGAGATATTGATTTTGGAAACATGGGAACAGCAGCTGCTGCACCAATAGCAGAAGCATTAGATGATGAAGAAAAAACTGATGATGATGCTGAAATGCCAGAAGAAGAATTAGATGAGAATGATCCTTTTAATGATGATAATTTAGAAGAACCAGAAGCAGTTGAAGAATCAGAAGATTATATGGATGCAGAACCAATTGAAGAAAAATCTATAAATGATTTTGATGTTGAACAATCTAAAGAAACTGTAAGTGAAGATTTTGGTTTAGATGATGAACCATCTGAAATGTCAGAAGAAACAGTTGAACCTGAAGAAGATAATAGTTCAGATTTAAATATTGATATTTTTAACAACGAATCTGAATCTGAAGTTGCAGATGAGGTTGAAGAAAGTGTTAATGAAGAACCAGAAAATGATACAGAACCAACAGAGGAATCTAGTGATTTTGGATTTGGTATGTTTACTGAACCAACAGAAGAACCAATAGAAGAAGTTAAAGAAAAAGTCGAAGAAAAAGTTGTTGAGGAAAAACCTGTAGAAAAAGAGCCAGCTGAGTTCTCAATGTTTACAGATGATTCTGATGTAGTTGTTGAAGAAAAACCAGAAAAGAAACCTGCAGCTAAAACAACAAAAAAATCAACAGCAAAGAAAACAACTACAAAAAAGACTACTAGAAAGAAGACAGAGTAAGGGAGTATGAAATTGAATCCAATAGTTAAAGAAGTATTAGAATGGACATTGTGTATAGTCATAGCTATAGTTCTTGCACTATTCGTAAGATGTTTTATAGGAACACCAACAGTAGTTAAACAAGAATCTATGTTTCCTACTTTAAAACCTAATGAAAGACTTGTATTAAACAGATTACCGGTTATCATGGGTAAAGAATTAAAGAGGGGAGATATTATTACTTTTGAAGCACCAAGTAAATTGGATGTTTCTTTAGAAGAGGCTGACATGTCTACTCCAATAGCTGAATATAATAATGATCCAACAGGATTTTTTAGTAAATTTGCATATAATGTTTTAGAAGTAACTAAAATTACTTTTATTAAAAGAGTTATAGGTTTACCTGGAGAACACATAGAAATAAAAGAAAATAAAGTTTATATAAATGGAGAAGAATATAAAGAACCTTATTTAAGTTCAGATGTTGTTACAACATCGTTAGATGGTCCATATACAGACTTTATTGTACCAGAGGGATGCATATTTGCTATGGGAGACAACAGAATGCATAGCAAGGATTGTAGAGCATTTGGATGTATTCCAACTTCAAGAGTTGAAGGCAAAGTTGTTTTAAGATTTTGGCCATTAAATGTTTTTGGAAATCCATCTAAATACTAAAATGGAGTGAATATTTTGAGTACTATTAAGGGAAATGAACAAGTAAGAAGTGAATTAAAAAAAATTGTGCAAAACGATGACGTTTTGCACAGTTACATGTTTATAGGTCCTGAAGGTATTGGAAAAAAAGAGATTGCAAAAGAGTTTGCTAAACAAATTTTATGCCAAACCAAGAAGGATAATTGTTCATGCAAATCATGTAT
>OCVV012858055.1_pt1 | contig 16469 bp, 11 predicted proteins | sample 1539721 | NCBI WGS metagenome assembly OCVV01 (sample SAMN02144230, study PRJEB22623) | gut metagenome | biome: sheep rumen | host: Ovis aries | place: New Zealand | reverse complement strand
ACTTCTATCTAAACTCTAATCAATCTTTATTCCCATCTTTTTTATCTCTTCAATTGCATTTTCATGTTCATCGTATTCATATTCAAATACGTTAAATCCAAGCTCTTTGGCAGAAGCAATATTTACTTTTCTATCATCAATAAATAAACTTTCCTCTGGTTTCAAATTGTATCTATTTAAAATGTTTTGATATATTTTCTTTTCTGGTTTTAATACCCTTTCATAACAAGAAAAAACTGTTCCATCAAATAATTGAATCATATGATAGCTATTTAAATAAACTGGAACTTCATATGGCGCATTCGAAAGAATATATAATTTATATCCATTACTTTTAAATTTATGGATTAAATCTACCATTGGTTGATTTAATTCTAAATAATTACGCCAGCAAAGCATTAATTCATGAATTTGTGCTTTTTGTTTATCTGTTTGAGTAAAAGATTTTAAGTATTCTTCAAAATCATTCTTTTGAAAGTCTCCTTTGTCATATCTTGTCCAATTAGGAGAATCAAAAGTAATACTACAAAGAAATCTATATTCTTCTTCATTATCAGTTATATCTCTTAAACAATCATAGCACTTAAATTTGAGTATTACTTGTCCTACATCAGTTATAATGTTTTTTATCATTTGTTTTTCCTTTTTATTAAAGTATCATGATAATTATATATTTAAATTTTTAAATTGTAAAATTAAATTACAAAAAAGAATATGCAAAAGAAATGAAGAATACTTCCCAATAATATTAATAAATGAAAAATAGAATGCATATACTTTTTCTTTTTTCCAATTATATAGAATACAACGCCAATAGTATATGCAATCCCTCCTCCTATTAGAAGAAGTATTCCTATTATTCCTAATTTTTGTACTAAAAGTGGAAATCTAATTACTGCACCCCACCCCATCAAAATATATGATATAAGTGAAAATTTCCTATATTTTTTTAGATCTATCGAATTTAATACAACTCCAAGAATTGCAGCTGCCCAAATCACACCAAAAATTGACCATCCCCAAGCACTACTTGTTTCTCTAATTGTGCATAATGTAAATGGAGTATAACATCCTGCAATAAGAATAAAAATTGTACAATGATCTAATATTTGTAATACCTTTTTTCCATGTAATTTTGGACTTAATCCATGATATATGCTAGACATCGTATATAGTAAAATTGAACTTACTCCATAAATACAACTAGAAACAATTCCATATGTATTATGATGAATAGCAGAGAAGACTATGCAAAGGATTAGTGCTACTATGCTCAATCCTGCTCCTACAATATGTGTTACCATATTGAAAATCTCTTCTCCCTTAGTATATGATGGTAATTCTCTGTCAGCAAGTTTTGTTCTTTTCAATAGTACCTCCTTTTTAATATTATACAAAAAAATTGAATAGTGTTCATCACTTGAACAACTATTCAACTTCTTCATTTTTTATTAAAAACCTTTATTTATTTCTTTTAATATTTTCTATTAATAATACTTTATAAAAGAATTAGTGCACTCATCATAGTTGTTGCAACTGCATTCATTAACATATGTATCATATATGATGAGAATATATTCTTAGTACGTACATAATTCAAAGATAGTACAATTCCCATTACACCATATTGGATTAAGAATAAATATTGCATTGGTGATTCTGGAAGAGATGTTATTGTTACTACATGCATTGCAGCAAATAATAATGATGAAATAATAACAAATGCAACTTTATTTTTAATAAATTTTCCTAATATTCCTCTATAGATTCCCTCTTCTACCATTGGGCCTAGTATTGTAGCAATTATAATCATAAACCATAAAGGTAGTTCCATTAATGCAGCTTGGTTTTCAGATGTTGTTTTTACTATTAATGTTAATACTATACCTGTTCCAAAATTTAATAACATTATCCAGAAAAAGCCTTTTGCTATGAAGTTATGATATGTTCCAAAATTATGTATAAATGCCTTAAAATCTCTTATAAACTCTTTTCTAAATAGAATAAATACAAAAGCTGCTAATATTAAATAGAATACAACTTCAAATAAAACTGGTTTTGCATCTGCAAAAGTTTCAAGTTGTGGAAATATTTTAGATAATAAACCATTATATACTAGTAGCCAAACGGCTAAGAATCCAATAATATATACTGGCAATTTAAATGTATTTACTGGCTCTAGCTCTGGTGGTACAGGCTTTTCGCATGGAACATCTTTTGATTTTATACAACTTATTACAAGAATAGCTATAGAAAGAATACCAAAGCTTAAAATAAGATTTAAAATGCTTAAATACTTCAAAGCCATTCTATTCTTATTAGGACCTTTAATGGTAGTAACAATCATAATAATATGTAAAACCATTTGTAAAATTACAAACTTTTTAATTACTCCCATGCCTTTAAGTGATTGATCAACTAATTCATCTGCAGATTTTCCTTGAGTATATATAGAATACAACTGTTGTTGCTCAGGATTTTTCTCACTTTCTTCTATAGCTAACTGAACTGATTCTTTTAAAGTTTCTTTATACATATCACTAGATGTTACTATACTAAATAGTGTAAAAAACAAAATAGAACCTAACAAAGATAAACTAATTAATACTATTAAGGTTATTTTTCTTGTTTTATCATTCATAGATAACTCTCCTTTATTATTACTTGAAAAAATTATAACAATAAAAAAATAATAAAAAAAGCCATGCGGAGAAATATTTTTCTCCACACGGCTGTCGGTACTATTTAAAGACTGTTCACGCAAAGAACTGCTTTCTGCGGGTTTGACTGGCTGAACATCCAATAAGGTTTACCATGATGATCCGCCTTCGTGACGAGAATATCAACACAGTCTACTTCATTGGTTTTGATCATATTGACCAATCCCTTAATCAGAGACGGGTAGTTAACCATCTGCTCAGCGATTGCCCTCTGCTTATGCTGTTCCACGTAAACACCCTCAAGTAACTTGATTGCTTCTACATCAAACTCGTTCCGTAGAGCAATTTCTTCCAATAATGCATCTTTCAATGTCATAAGCGTTCCTCCATGTAACAAAAACCGACATTGTCAACGGGTTGCAAATTATATTATAACATATTTTGCCATTTTTTGCAAATTTAGTAATTAACAACCCTTGTTCCTTCAGGCAAATTGTTCCATACCCAATCTCGATTTGCACTTGAAAGTCTAATACATTGATGGCTTTGAGGATATCCTAATCTTTTTTTCTCTAACAAACCATGTATTCCGCTTCCGCCTGGGCCTGTATAATGCATATATCTATAAATATTTTGGAAAGAAACTTGTTTTCTATAAATCTCTTTTTTCCAAGAATTATGATAATCACAGGCTTTACTATATTGATAACTACCTGTTGCACAATTCCACCTTTTAATGCATTTCCATTCTCCATTTACTCTTTCAAAAACATAAAAAGTTTGAGTATTTTTATTAATCCATACTAAATATTTAGTTTTACTTTTTACATCATGAGAATTGATAAATTTTTCTGCAGTACTCTTTGTATACTTAATGCCACCGGTCGTAATTTGTTGTAGGAAATTAAGCTTCTTATATTTTATAGTAACAACTTCTCCCTTATTTTCTCCTGTTTGAATAACACATTTGCATTCACCATCTTTACTTGCAGATTGCTTTATAACTAAGATTTTTGTACCTTTTTTAAGTTTGAATTTCTTACCACTTTCAGTTGTACCTTCTATATTTTTATCTAGAGAGGCTATATACCACATAGGTTGCACATTAGTGGTAGAGACTTTATACTTTTCTGGCACAATTAAGTTTTTAAAATATACTTTATTATTTCCATTTGCACCAGTTATATTGTAATCTTTTACTAATACTAATTCATCAGTAAGTTTTCTATAAAGGTCTGCATTTTCAAGGTTCTTTAAATCTTGTCTTTTTACTAAATATTCTTTTCCATCTATAAGAATAGTTAATGTATCACCTTCAACGGCGACAACTTTATATTTATGTTTTCCTTGCTCTATTTTCTTATCTTCACCAGTTGTTTTGTCTTTAACTATTAACGAATCTTTCTTTCCAATTTCGATTTCTAAAATAACATCTTTCTTTTGTTTAATCCATTTTTCTGCTTCTTTAAACTCTTCTTCTAATGAATTAATATGTGTTTTTTCCGAATCATCATTTTTATTCTTTTTCTTTTTCTTCTTTTTCTCTTCAGCTTCTTCTCTATCTAAGTCACTTGAATCAATAAATCTACTCTTTCTTTTCTTAGCTCCCCCTGTTTGTTCTCTAATTCCCCCAATATCTTCTGTCTCTTGTTTATTCTGCCTTTCAGCAGAAGATAATTGATCTATTGCTCGCTTAAGAAGTGACGCAGCGCCACTCAATTCTGGTCTTATAGTATTTGTAAGTAAAGATATCATAGATGCAACACTTATAGTATTTCCTGAACTATAATACTCATCTGGTAGACTAATATTAGCAGCTTTATTTAGAGAGGAATATGCATTGCTAGTTTCTCCTGCTGCCCTTAAAAAAATTGTTCTACCATCTTCACAAACTGATTGATGAAATTTTATTTGAGTTCCCATTTTTTCTCCTTAGTAAGGTAAATTTTCACTTGAACCTTCTGTTATATATTCGTATTTTTCATACTCGGCTGGAATTATCGGAATAGTTCCATTATAACTATTATATTGTTTAGCAAGTTCATATGCACTTTTCTTATGGTCCCTTCGACACTCAATTATTTCTAGTCTTGCTTTTTTCATTTTTCTAATTAATTCTTTCAAGTCTCTAACTAAAAGCTTTTGTTTATCTATATTATCATTAACCTTTTTAGTTAATTTACTATTAGCTGTCCAAGCAATTTCAACATCATTGTTTATTCTACCTTTAAGAGTTCCTATAGCAGAGATTGCCGAATTGGCATTACCTTTTGCAGAATTAATATCCGCAGAAACTTCATTAGCTATAGTTTCTAAGCCCTTTTTTGTCGTTCCTACTACGCCATCTAAAGAGCCTGATGCACTTGAAAGAAGACTACTAAAGGTTCTTACATTTACAACATCTTGTTTCCAAGTAGCTGTATTTTTCAAATTATCTTTAATCTCTTTTTCCTTTTTCTTATATTTTCTCTCAAATTCTTTCCAATCATCTATATGATCATTTATAGTTTGTGCGGCACCATTAAAATCGGTAACATATGCATTATATGTTTCATCAGATACCCATCCTGAACGGACATAGTATTGAACATAAATTGTTCGTTCATCTTTTATGATTTGTTTTTCTCCAATGTTTGGCATTTTATCCTCCGTATAAATAATCTAAACCAATATTAATTTTGTTCCATTTTTTATATCTGTATCTTTTAGCATTAAGTTTAAACTATATGGATAAGCAGATTCTCTATTATATAAAAGAGGAGCATCAGATGTAATCACATTATTTTCACTCATCTCACTTAATGATTTTAATAACAAATTAACTATATTGCCTATCTTTTTATGAATAGGAAGCCACATATCAAATTCTTGTTCCATACCAGGAACATAGATTTCTACTAATACTTTATCCATTTTTATCCTTTCATTCCTAATGCTTTAATTATTGTTGTCTTTGAACGAGCAATTGCGATAGCAGAATCATTTCCACATTTATTAACTTCAGAACCTATAGAAAAATCCACATTGAATAGATATTGTTCTTTAATTCCATTTCCTAACCAAATTCCACTATCAACATCTACATAATTTTTATACCAAGACTCATACTCATGACCTTTAAATCTACTTGGGTCATCACTAATAATTATGCTACATTTTCCAGATTCTTTAGCCTTTTCTAAAATTTCATCTAGCTGACTTGTTATACTAGAATCATTACTAGACATCTTGTCTAGGTTAATTATTAAGGCATATACATAGTCTACATCTGGATCATCTATTTCTTCTTCCAATTTAGCTATGAATGAGTCAAAATCTTGATAATTATCATCTGTTTCTTCACTATCTGCATCACAAGATATTGTAGAAACATTTTTCATAGTTTTTATTAGTTCAAATAGTCTTTGTCCAAATGTTCTTGTAAGATCTCTATTTCTAGACATAAGTAAAGTGATTAGTTTATATGAAAAATCATATTGGTAAATATTTAAGCTGTCTTTTTCTATTCCTATTGGAAGTTTTTCATAGCTATCTATAGCTGATTTAACATCATTAATTGTAACTACTTCAGGTAAAGTTGGAACTTCTACCGTCTTGAATTTTACTTTACTATTTAAACTATCAATTGTAGTTTTTATATAATTGTTAAAGTTTTCTGGTGTCGTTATCTTTGCTGTTTGGAATTCATAAATATCATTTAGTTTTATAAATCCTCTTCCAAATATATTGTCTAGTTTTCTATGTCTGCTAATATTAAATATAGTACTATAATCATCTGTATTGTTTAGTTTTAATGCAACCTTTTCAGGGAAGTTTTGTGTTAATCTATATCTTACATCACTACATGAAGATACAGTCATAACTGTAACTATTCCACATTTGTTTCCTTCTCTAGTTATTTTATTTAATATATCATCATACGTTTCTGGATATGTTTCCACAAATGATGAGAAATTGTTTAAAACTAAAACTATTAAAGGCATAGGTTGTTTTTTCAACTTTTGATATATCTTGAAATTACCATTATAGTCAGATAATATTTTCGTTCTTCTCTTAATCTCTCTTTCAAGCATATCTAACAAACGTTGAATCTTTTCTTCTTCTAAAAGAAATACAACGTCACCTACTTGTGGACTTCCTTTAAATATTTTTAAACTCTCGCTTCCAAAGTCCATGATGTATAGTTCACACTCTTCAGTATAATGATTTGTAATAATACTATAAATCATGCTATCTAAAAGTGTTTCTCTTCCACTGTCTCCAGAGCCATAAATAAGTACATTGCCCTTATTTGTAAGATCTAGTTGGACTACTCCTTGAGTTTGATTATATGGATCATCATATTCACCAATAATAGGTTTTATCTCATTTTCTATTGGCTTTATGCTATATTTTTTCTTAATATTATCCACATAAATATCCTCTGGAATATTATTAAGCCATAATTGTCTTGTCTTATATCCTTTGCTTTCAGACATTTCAACTATGTATTTTACAATACTAGTTAATTGCTCTCCTTGTGGTTGTTTTGCTTCCTCAACATGATCTGTTACTTCTTTATATATTTTTCCTGTATTAGAAATATATTTAAGTGTTTTATCAACTTTCTTTTTAGAAATATCTTGAGGTAAGTATTTTGCTCCAGCATATCCTGATTGGCCAAGTATTGGCTCTCCATTATTTGCTCTCATGTAGAATTGACCTGCTTGTTGCAACTTTACAGCATCAGTTATTTCTATAACATCCATACTGTCCATTTTGTCCTGAACTTTTAAACAAATTCTAAAGTTACAATTACTTCTAATTTGGTCATCCACAACGCCTTGTGGTTTTTGGGTTGATAATATTAAATGAACTCCCAATGAACGTCCTACTCTGGAAATACTAACTAATTGTTCCATAAAATCAGGTTGTTGTTGTTTTAGCTCCGCAAATTCATCACATACTATTATCAAATGCGGTAAAGCTTCTTTCACCAATCCCTCGTGGTACAAACGTTGATATTTATATATATCCATTGTACCTTCATTTACTGTATTTACAGTCTCATTGAAGATTTTTTCTCTTCTCTTTAACTCACTTTGGAATGATAATAATGATCTTTCAAGCTCTGATGTAGAAATATTAGTTATTGTTCCAACTAGATGCGGTAATTTCATATCAGCTCTATCAAAAGCACTAGATAAACCGCTTCCTTTATAATCTATAATTACAAAGTTTACATCTTCTGGAGAATAATTAATTGCCATAGAAAGAATATAAGTAATTAAAAACTCACTCTTTCCAGAACCAGTTGAACCAGCTACTAATCCATGAGTTCCTTGTGCTTTTTCATGTATGTCTAAGTATATCGGTCTTGATGTTGAATCTTTACCTATTAAAGCTTTTAAAGATACCACTGAATTTGAATCTCTCCAGTTGTCTAAAATGTTTAATTGTTCTATTCTTCCTATATTATACATTTGAAGATATGTAAGCATATTAGGCAATATGGCATCTGATGTCTTTTTTAATTTGATTGGCAAATTTGCAAGTTGATAAATAATTCTATCTACATCTTGAATCTTATTATCTTCAACCATGAAATATTGTTGGCTTTCAGAAGATAGTTTATGTTCAAATAATATTCCTTTTTCTTCTTGTATATTTATAAAGTTCTTGGCTTTTTCAGGTAAATTATTAAATTGATCTGATAGAGTTAATAACCCGAAACCTACATTTGCTTTGTTGTTAACTATGTTTTCTATTAAAGGTAAATCTTGAATTCCTAAATAATTATCTGTAATGATCAAATAATATGGTTGATAGAGTGATTTTGAATTGTCTCCATTAAATTCATTTTGATTTAATCTTTCCTTATATTCTAAGATTAATTCTGACTCTAATTCTTTTATTTCTTCATAATCATTTCCAAAATATCTTATTGTCTTTGAATTATTCCAATTATGTGGAAGCATCTTTAAGAAATTCCATTGCTCATTGTTATTGTCTTCAACGAATAGCACAATCTTTAAATCATCATAGCTTTGGAATGTTACTAATTGAAGTATAATGCTCTTTATAAAGTTCATTCTATCTTCAGCATTTTCATCTATAATTGCCGTTATATTAGATTCATTTAAGTTTAGTGTTATTGGTGCATCTTTTATTACTCCAGATTTAGCTTCGACTTTATGAAGAGATTCTAATAAGTCATCATCTTCTAAAGAAAAATGTTCTTCAGAATAAGTAAGCTTTATTTTTGATTTTACTTCTCCTCTTCCTATCCTTACAGTCATAAAATCTTCATCTTCAGAAGATCTTTCCCAAAGTCTATTGGTTTTTCTTAGAACTACTTGCGAACATTGCTCATTATTTAAATAATTTTGAAATAATATGCCTCTTTGTTTTGTTAAAGTTGCATCTATTTGTTTATATTTCTTATTTAAATATCTTTGATATTTTTGTTGTCTCTTTTTTTCTGCTTTTTCTTTTCTTATATCATCAAATCTATAATTTAATATTGGAAATAGCACCATACTTAGAAGCATGATTACTGCAAAACCTATCGCCAAGTATGTTGATACTCTTGAATCTTGATTATTTTTGCTTTGATTTATTGATACCATAGTAGAAATAAGCATCATTATTCCCATTGTCATAGATGAGCCAAGCATTAACCACATAGGTTGTGAATTATCATCTTGTTTTTTTGGTGGTTCATCGATTTTAATATTAGTTTCTTCTATAATATTTGATATTCTTGGTATCTTAACAAAATAATCAGAATTTTTATATAAATCCGAATCATCATCGTCTTCCATTTGCATACGAGGAAAACTCTTTGAATTATCTATAACTAGTTTTGGAGAATTAATTACTACTGCATAATTTGTTTTATTAAAAAATAACTCATTTCCAATTAGTATTAGTTTTAATCCAAGTATATAGATTGTACTTCCGTTTGTAAGTTTCCTTTCTGCTTCTGTTAGAAGATCTCCATCAATAAAAATTGGAATTTCTGGATGAAGATTTTTAACATACCACCCGCTTTTGTTTTCAAATGATACTTGTTCATTTTCTATTTGGCTGTTTGAATATACAATCTCATTTTTTTGGCTTCTTCCTATTGTAAAACTTTCTATACCTTTAAGCTTATAGTGATATAAGTTTCCCGAATTTATAGGTTCTGAGATTAAATAATAGGTTTCATTATTATTATATTTCAAAAAGTATAAACTATATTCTTTTAAGGCAGCATTATTAAGCGCAGTATATTCTAGTTTTCCAGATTCCCCTGTTTCATACATTCCAATCTGTACATTGTAATTACTGCTAATAATCCATTGATTATTAATTCCTCTAACATTTATTAATTTTCTTGAAGGTTCAACACTTTCATCACTAATCCAATAGTCTCCATGGACTTCATCTGGAAGTGTTAGTTTATACATTCTTTTATTGCTTAATAAACGTATTAACAATTCTTTTATCCTCTCTTCTAACCTACTTATCCACTTGTACCATTTTATGATATAGATACCCTATTTTTTTGTCAACAAAAAAAGTATAGATATCATATAAATGTATCTATACTTTCTTATTGTAAAATTTATTAGTTTACTGTATTTGCAGTTTCCGCATTTTGAATATCTTGCTCTGTTTGTTGCATACTTGTATCAAACTTAGCATTAATATCATTAATTTGGTTAATAATTGAAGTTTTTAAACTTCCAAATTTAGTTCTATATGCAGTTGCTGCATCACTACTCCAGTTAACTTGTGAGAATACTCTTTGAATTTCATTCATTGCATCTACAACGTCTTCAAATCCTTTTTTTATATTTGCATGAATAGTTGCAACTTCATTTGTAATAAATCTCATTCCAACATCGTTCTTAATACCCAATAATTGTATTTGAGTTGGAGCAGTACTTACTGCAGATGTAACAGGAACACCTTTATCTGCTTTAGAATAGTTGTTTGCTACATTTTCTAATGCAAATGGTATTTCATCAACAACTAGTTTTAATATGTCATTTAAACTTGGCACAAGCTCATTAAATGACTTTTGCAAATCATTATATCTTATTCCATACCAATGATTATGCATAGTATCTACATCATTGTAAATTTTAACAAGCTTTCTGTTCATATCTTGTCCAACTTCGCGCATTCTTTTTGCTTTGCTTGGAATTCCTTCGTAATCAACATTATCAATAATTGCCATATAATAACCTCCTATTTTTTTAAATATATATTTGCAATTTATATTTGTCAACACTTATTAAATCAATATCAATTCGCTTCCATTTCTTATAGTTGTCTCTTTAATACTTAAGTTTATATTATATGGTTCTGATGTTACTTTATCATATAAAAGAGGGGTACTTGATGTAGAGAAACTATTATTATTTAGTTCATTTATAGATTTAATCAACAAATTAATAATACTATAAAGTCTTTTATGAGCAGGAAGCCATACATAATATGATTTTCCAAGCATAGGGATTATTAATTTTACTAACACTCTATCCATTATTTTTGCCTCCTATTCCGACCGCTTTAAACAAAGCTAAACTTTTAGGCGTAATTGCGAAAGCCATAGAATTTCCAAGTTTGTTCATACTCATATCAGGCAGATCTGTTCTTATCATCATCTGTTCTCTTATTCCATTACCAAACCAAATACCATAAAATTTATCCACAAGTTCCTTAAACCAAGGATCATAGTCAAAATTCTTTATAGCATCTTGTGAGTCAGCCCAGATGAAATTAATCTTTCCGTTTTCACTAAAGTTTTTAAGTATTTCTACAAATTTCTTAAATTCTTCACTTCCTGAAGGAAAAGCTTTTGAAATACCTGATAGAAAAACAAAAATATGTATAATGTTTGGATCATTTATATATTCCAATATCTGCTTAGCAAATTCATCATATTTCTTTACTGTTAGATTGTTGTTTTCTAAATAATCCATACCATCTAAAAATACTACTCCAACACCTGGTATTCCTCTCATTATATCCGCAATGCTTTCTGCGGATTCCATAATAAATTCAGCATTTCTTCCAGCAAGCAAATTAATGTATCTTTGAGTAAAATTATAGTAAAAAGGATCTATAGTACTATTAGTTAAACCAATAGGGATTTTAGTATAATCATTTTCAATCTTTCCTAAATCTTTTATAGAGACAACAGATGGAAGAGTCTTTATAGCCGGAGCTTTAGATGTATACTTTTTATTAAGCTCTTCAATTGTTGTTGTAAGAAGCTCATTGTAATTTTCTATTACAGTAGGTTTCGCTGTCTGAAATTCATAAAGTCGGTCTCTTTGTAAAAGACCTCTTCCGAAATAATTAGCTGGAAAAATGTTTGGTCCTTTTCCTAAAGCTCCAACATATTCTTCTCTACTATTCATTCTTAAAACTATTTTATTTATAAAATTATTTACCAATCTATAGCGCATTTCTCTATCTGCTGAAAGAACGTTCACTACTATTACTCTAGATTTCATTCCATCTCTAGTTATTCTATAAAAAATATCATCAAAAGCATCATTAAAACTCTCGCGTAATGCCACATAATTGTTGACTATTAATAAAATCACGGGCATTGGTTTTCCACCTTTTTTTAGATAAAAATCATAATCACCATTATATTCCGATAACGTTTTTGCTCTTTCGTCTATCTTTTTTGATATATAGTTAAAAATTCTTTTTATTTTTTCACCTTCAGTTGTAAAAGCAACTTCTCCAACTTGAGGAGCTTTACCAAATACTCTTAAAGCTTCACTACCAAAATCCATTATATATATATTAACTTCTTCAGGTGAGTGATTGGAAATAATACTATATAACATCGTGCTTATGAATGATTCTTTACCACTATTAGCATTACCAAAAATCAAATAGTTTCCTTTATCAGTTAAATTGATTCTCAAAGGATATTGTTTTTGATTTGCAGGATCATCATACTCTCCAACAAGAGGATTAATAATTCCATATTCGTTTTTAATATTATATTTTTGAATCAAATCATTTATATAAATATTCTCTGGAATAGCTTTTAACCATAATCTTCTACTTTGATAATTCTCATCTTTTGCTATTTTCATTATATATTTTTCAATATTCGTTAATTCTTGACCAAGTTTAACTGTATCTTTTTTCTCTATATGATCAGTTGCTTCTTTAATTGATTTTCCTGTATCAGAAATAAATCGAATCGTTTTGTCTACAGTTTTAGTAGTTATATCCTTAGGTGTATAGTTAATTCCTGTCCATGCTGACTGCCCTATAAAAGGTTGATCTGGACCAACTTTCATATAAAATTGTCCTGACTGCTTAATTTTTGCTGCATCACGTGTTCCAATAACATCAACACTATCTCCGTCAGTTTGAACCTTTAAGGATATATAAAATTTTGTATTACTTTTTACTTGGTCATCAACAATTCCAGATGGTTTTTGCGTAGCTAAAATCAAATGAACCCCTAATGAACGACCAATTCTTGATACAGATATAATTTGTTTCATAAATTCAGGTTGTTGTTGTCTTAATTCTGCAAACTCATCTGATATTATTAGTAAATGAGGTATAGGTTCCTTAACTACTCCTTCATGATATAATCTTTGATATTTATAAATGTCCATCGTTCCTTCATCAACTATATCTAGTGCCTTAGCAAATATTCTTTCTCTTCTTTTTAATTCACTTTCTATAGAAGCTAATGAACGATTTAACTCTGAAAGATCAATATTGGTAATTGTTCCCTGAAGATGAGGTAATCTAACTCCTTCACGTTCAAACGCATTAGCTAAACCTCCACCTTTATAGTCAATAAGTACAAACGCTATATCATCTGGAGAGTAATTTACTGCTAAAGATAATATATAAGTAATTAAAAACTCACTCTTTCCTGAACCAGTTGATCCAGCTACTAGTCCATGAGGCCCATCTGCTTTTTCATGTATGTCTAAATAAATTTCGTCACCATTTGGGTCTACTCCTAATGGTGCTCTTAGCGATAGTACCGAATCGTTATATTTCCATCTATCAAGTATATTTAACTGTTCCATTCTTCCTACATTATACATTTGTAAGAAACCTAACGTGTTAGGTAACATTGATGTTTTCTTTTCAGTAACCTTAACAGGTATATTGGCTAATTTTCTAATAATTAAATCATAGTCTTTTTCCAAGTTAGTTTCATCACATAAAAAGTCAATCTTAGTTTTTGTAGAAATTTCTTTTTCGAAGACTACTCCTTTATCTCCCTCAATATTAATAAAAAGTTCACATTCCTTAGGTAATTGCATAAAATCTTTAGTTAAGCATAATAATCCAAAACTATAATTATTTGGATTTTTTAATAATCTTACAATTAAAGGTGTCGTTTCAACTAATCTATAGTTATTTGTAATTATCAAATAATAAGGAGAATTTATTCTCTTGTTACTATTCTCCCCTTGAGACTCTCGTTCGGAAAAGATTTCCATTAGATAATTGTCTATTTCTTTTCTATCTCTAGGATTATCGGAAAAGAACCTTACTTTCTTTTCATCATCCCATACATATGGAAGCATTTTCACAAAGTCCCAATCATCATATTTGTCTTTATCTAAGTAAAAGACTAATTTCAAATCAGTATAACTTTGAAAAGTCATTAACTGAAGTATAATATTTCTGATAAACTCTTTATTTTCTTCATTCGTATTTTTACTAATAATACCTGTTACTTTATTTTCGAATAAAGAAACTCCAATTGGTGAGTTAGATATCTTTCTAGACATATTCGTAACAGAATGTAATATATTTTTTAAATTATCTTCATCCATAGTGAAAGAATCTTCTGAATAGTTAATATCAATTTTAGCATCTACATCACCCATGCCTAATCTGACACTCATAAAATCGTAATCTCCAGGAGTTCTTTCCCAAAGTCTTTCAGCTCTATTTAATATAATCTTTTCACAATCATTAGCCGATAAATAGTTTCTATATAATATTTTTTTCTGCTTATCTTTGATTGTTTCAATTTCTTTCATCTTTCTGTTAATATACTTTTGATACTTCTTCTGTCTCGCATTTTCACGATTTTCGCGTGCTTTTTTCGTGTATACCTTACTTGCTATAGGAAGTAACAACATAGTTAAAAAACTTATAACAAATACAATAACTATCATTCTAAATTGTCTAGTATTATCCGTACCTTTTTCTACATTAGTTTGAACATTATTAATAAATCTTATTACCATTAGCAGTGACATTCCCAACATCGTACCCATGGCTAACAATATTGGTGTTGAATTTGAGTTCTGTGGTGATGGTGGATTATCAATCTTAAATGTTTCAGTTTCAACAACACTAATCAATCTTGGCGCACGCGAAAAATACTCATCTTCTGAATATATGTCACTATCATCTTCATCTTCAGGTCTTAAGTTAGAAAATTCCTTTGGCAAATGAACATCATTAAAGAAGTTATAATTAATCTTAAGTTTATTTGGATTTTGATTCAAAAAAATATTATTTCCAATACATACTATTTTAAGACCAAATGCCAAAATAGTATCCCCATTCTCTATGGCTTTAAAGTTTTCTTTTAATGGTTCGTTGTTAACAAATATAGGATATCTTATATCCATGTTTCTAGCAAAAATACCATTATCTTTGTAATCAATCTCAATCTGTTTATCAGCAATTATATAGTTAGAAACTTGTATATCAGTATCTTCACCTTTTCCGATAACAAATTTTCTTTCCATTTTTAATGAATAGTGAGAAACATCACCAATCTCAGATGATTCCGCTAGAAGATAATAAATACCATCTTTTAATCTCGTATTTATCTGCATGTATAAAATTGTGTTTAACCTAACTGTAGTTTCTGGCACTACAACTAATTGATTACCTTCTGAGCTTACAGAAAACACTTTAGTAATACTATTGCTTCTGACAACCCAATTATTATTTTCAGCAACTATATTTACTAATTTTTCACCTGTTTGTTCATCATTAATCCAGTAATTACCACTAACTGTATCAGGTAGATTCAATTTATACATCTTATCGATATTAAAAAGTCTTACTAGCACAGAGTTATCTCCTCTTTAGTACATTTTCATTTAATAATATAATAACTTTTTGCTTATATTAATGTCAATTTTTTAACGATTTTATAATAAAAAAGAAACATAAAAAATGTTTCTTTTTTACTTTTTTATATCTATTTATTACTAGTTCCATGAATCAAAGAATCTTCTTGATTTTTGATCTGGTGTCCATTGTCTTTGAGTGTTATCTCCTCCGGTTGGTTGTCCTCCAGTTGGTTCTCCTCCGGTTGGCTGTCCTCCGGTTGGTTGTCCTCCAGTTGGTTGTCCTCCAGTTGGTTGTCCTCCGGTTGGCTCTCCTCCGGTTGGTTCTCCTCCAGTTGGTTGTCCTCCAGTTGGCTCTCCTCCGGTTGGTTGTCCTCCGGTTGGTTGTCCTCCGGTTGGCTCTCCTCCGGTTGGCTCTCCTCCGGTTGGCTCTCCTCCGGTTGGTTCTCCTCCAGATGGTTCTCCTCCAGATGGCTCACCTCCAGATGGTTCTCCTCCAGATGGCTCTCCTCCAGATGGCTCACCTCCAGATGGTTCTCCTCCAGATGGTTCTCCTCCAGATGGTTCTCCTCCAGATGGTTCTCCTCCAGATGGTTCTCCTCCAGATGGCTCTCCTCCAGATGGTTCTCCTCCAGATGGCTCACCTCCAGATGGTTCTCCTCCAGATGGCTCTCCTCCAGATGGTTCTCCTCCAGATGGCTCTCCTCCAGATGGTTCTCCTCCAGATGGCTCT
>OCVV011358756.1_pt1 | contig 16474 bp, 13 predicted proteins | sample 1539721 | NCBI WGS metagenome assembly OCVV01 (sample SAMN02144230, study PRJEB22623) | gut metagenome | biome: sheep rumen | host: Ovis aries | place: New Zealand | reverse complement strand
AAACGTCCATCGGCGAACGTTTTAACACCCGGAAGAGCCCATTCCATGTACCCCCCCGAGCGATCGTCGTTAAAAATTTTGGAATTTTCGAGCATCGGATTTTGGCGCATAAAATCCACCGCTCCGACAGGAACTCGTTCCATGGAAATCGCCCTAAACGCTCCATGATCAAAATAAGCGGGAAGGCTTTTCACAAATGTTCCTAAAACAAAAGCAATCCCTAATACCGTCAAAACTTTAAGTCCAAAAGAAAACTTTTCTTTCGAAACCGAGACATTCTTTCGAAGCCATTTTCGAGCCCCAAGAATCGCGCCCGAATGCCCAAGGACAATCGACGCAAATGGGAAAAAGAAAAGGACCAAATTCCGTTCCGCCGTCGCCGCTAAAAAAATTCCTACGACAAGCCAGGCAACTTGAAATGGTTTTGCCAAACGACGATGTTTCAAGATTACAAAAGCAGAAATCAAAATGCCCAAAAGCAATGCCATCATGGCTACACGATTTTCACCCAAGACCAAAAGCGTCGTGGGTGCGCGATTTTCCGCAATCTGTTGGGCAAAAATTTGCGACGAAGCGGTTCCGCCTACTAGCCGGTTCAAAAGTTCCATCGGATAATTCCAAAGAACAATCCCTTGTTCATGCGCTAAAGGAGTCGCCAAGAGCAATGCAAAAAATATTCCATTCGCCACTTTACGCGCACGAGAAAGACTCGGGAAAGAAAATGCAATGGCGAAAAAAGCGAGGCAAAATCCCAACGGGAAAAGTCCCTGGACACGTACCCACACCCATTCCACGCCAAGAAGCACAAAGGCAGAAAAAATCCACTTTATCGAAATCCTTTTTTCGAGCTGCGGTAAAAGATTCCAAAAAATTCCCAAAAAAAGCATCGTCGCAAGAATCGGCCTGCATTCAAACGCATATCGGAACAAAAAAGCGAAGGAGACCCAAAGGGCAAAATGCACCCACAAAACTTTTCGCTTCATCGGCAACAGCCAGAGAAACGCCACAACTCCCCAAAGCAATGATTTTAAAGCGACAAGCCCCAACGCTCCGAACGATTCAAAAATGCGGTAAACCGCCAGCTGAAAAAACAAATGGACATTGATCCATGGAGACTTCGAAGGAGTCCAGCAAAAAGGATCATCCCAAGCCATCCCGTTTTCCAAAAAGTCTCTTGCACTTGCCAAATGCCACCAGATATCGGAATCCGTCAGCGGAAAAAACGCAAAAAGCGAAACGCAAAAAGCAAAGAGAATTTGAGGAAGGAAGGCCTTCATCGAACACGAGCGCTCTTGCGCGGGTCTACTTTTTCAATCGCTAGGCGTCGATTTTTATCCACTCCAGGGTAAGCTGGGAAGAATTCGCTTGCGATTTTATACCAGGCAAGAGCATTTTCCGGATTCGATTCGAGAAAATAATTTCCCATATCGAAAGCGACAAGACCCAAGAATTGCTTTTTGTAAAGAGGTCTAAATTCATAACCCGACCACGAGCCTTCCGCATATTTTTTGCGGTATTCTTCGTCGGAATAATGATAGCCTTCGCGATTCGGTTCCAGATTCACTCCATTCACTCGGAAGAACATATGGCCCGGCACAAGAATCGCATCGATGCGAAGCTGTCGCGCTTCCGCAAGCATCAAAGCAAGCCACGTCATTCCAACGCAACCACTTTTACCATATTCCAAAGATCGGCCGGGCAAAATAGAAGAAGGCGCCGTCGATTCTTCTTCGCCCGCAAACTCTAACCCCCAAAAATCCCAAAGCACGGATTTCACCGCACGGAGAGTATCCTTTGTATCGTAAAGGACGCTATCAAAATAATACAAGCCTTCATTCCATCTGGAATTTCGATCGAAACATTGCGGCTCGAAATCGTCAAAGGTACATGCCGCCGAAACGAGGGAAATATTTTGACCTCGATTGGGGGCAAGCACAAGCATCAAAGCGACAATCAGCATTAAAAATAATGCAAAAAGGACCATCGATCGAAAGATTGATTTAGAGAACATCCCACTCCAATGGCGATTGCCAGAAATCGCGAAGGGTCATCATATAAATGACCAAGCGCTTTGTTTTTAAGGATTTTTTGTCTTTGACCATCCGATGGCGTACAAGAGGTCCACCGCCCCAACTGGTCACAACCTGAACATCCAAACCCGTTGCAAAAGCGAGAAGCGATCCCGGGCCTCCCGATTTTCCATCCACAGATTCAAAGACTCCCGTAAAGGAATCTCCCATCAAAAGAATCGGAGCGTCCTTGCCACCGACATACGGTTTGCCGTCTTTGTAGATTTTTTTGACTTCCAAAGTTTCCGGGGCAAAATTTCCCTGCTCGGTCTGCGGAAGCTGTTGGATCAAATCGCCTTCGCGTAAAATCGTGGTATCGCGCATTTCAAGCGCCCCCGGCTGAGCTCCGGAATTTTCATACCAGGCGTAAGTCGTCACTTTCATCGCAAGCTGTTCCATTGCAGCAAGGAGGCCTGGCAAAGCCCAATGCGTGTCGAACTTTTGAAAAGAGAAATGTTCGCCGTCATCTCCGGCACGGGCCGCCTGCAATGCCGGGAAAACGTCTAAGACATCTACGCCAGCGGCAAGAAGCTTCCGGATGATGTCACGGCCAGCGACGTCCACGCAGAGCGTATCCGCAGTGCCCGGAACCATTTTGTCCGCATAAAGAGCTTCCTTGGTGGGCATCGGAACGACCAAGAACTGAATTCCCAAACTGTCGAGATAAGCCTTGAGTTCCAAAAGCCTCGGCAACGGATTGTGCAAGGAATCCTGGGCGGTAAAATCCTTGGCGAGCAAGGAATTCGCATCGCGGCGGAACCAAAGCATTCCGCTTGCACTCCAAGCGTTTTGAGCCGCAGGCAAGGAATCGAGAACCTTGGAGAGTTTCGCTTTAAAGGCTTCCGTTTCCGGGGTTTCGGGACAAACGCCTTGAAGTTTTTCTAATTCCTGAACTCTCCACGCAGAATTTGTATCGAGGACGCGAGTGAATTCCTTTTCATGCATGGCGGAATCCGCTTTCAGGGAGGCTTTTAACGCGACTTGATAGAAGTAAGGAACATCAAAGGCAACCCATATCGGCGTTCCCATCGGATTTCCGCGCATCACGGCAAACGGTTTTGTTCCGTTCCATTCCTTTCCCGCTTCATGAACTTCCATGTCCGTATTGAAGGTCGGATACCAGTAAGCTGCCAAAGTTTTGACCCAATCCATCGCCATTTCCAGATTCAATGCTCCGGAAGTATAAGACTTGAAAATGTCGATTTCGGCCTGAGTCGGTTTTTGTTTCAGCCGAGCCCAGAATTTTGGAACGCCCGTCCACTTCCGCGGAACGACTTCTACCCACCAGCGGCCTCGCTGCGTATTATCGCCGAACAAATAAAGTTTTTCAATTTTTTGAAAATCCGCAAAAACATTCGACTGCCCCCACTTGACACTTTCCGCATCGCGGAAGACCTGCGAAAGGGAATCCCCGGCGCCTTTTGCGTAGAGAATTTTGGTAAACGGTTCCCAGGCAATCGGATTTCGCATTTGCAAAAAGTCCGGCTCCGTCGAAACGAGCGAGTCGAACATCGGGAACGGATAGGCGTTCCATTCTGCATTCACAGGTTTTGCATTTTCGGGAAGTTCCTGCTTTCCGGCATCCCGAATCGGATTTTGATAGTAGGCGGCAAAGTCCAAATCGGCCAAAGTCGGGAGCGCGTTGGAATCCAAAACAAAAACGTGGCGGACTTCACTGTTTTTTGCAACGGAATCGATTGAAAACGGAATTCCCATCCGAACGAATTCGGATTTGGTCTGCACAGCCTCGTGTTTTACCGTCACATTTTCGGATTGCGAAGCGCATCCCATCCAAAAACTGGTGAGCCCTGCAAGAGTTAAAAAGTAAAAGATTGCCCCATTTTTCATATCAAAAAATATAGATAAATGCTTTCTATTTTCTAATTTTAAAGGTATGAAAGAACTCCGCATAGCAACGTTACAAGGCAAATGGTTCGGCACGACCGAAGCGACCAACTCCTGGTATGTATCCGAAGCCAAAAAGCTGAAAGATTCCAAACTCGACATTCTCGTTCTTCCGGAACTTTACCACACCCCGTATTTTCCGATCGAAGAAGGCGAAAAGGGCTTTGACTGGGCCATCGAAAAGAACGATGCCCTGGTAAGCGAATGGCAAAGCATCGCCAAGGAACTGAACGCCGTTGTCGTTTTCCCGTTTTTTGAAAAACGCGCCCGCGGAATTTATTACAACAGCGCCTATGTTTTTGAACGTGACGGAAGTATCGCGGGCCTTTATCGCAAAAGCCATATCCCTGACGATCCGGGCTTTTATGAAAAGTACTACTTTGCTCCGGGCGACACCGGCTTTGAACCCATCCAGACTTCCGCAGGAAAACTCGGTGTTCTTATTTGCTGGGATCAATGGTTCCCGGAAGCAGCCCGCATTAACGCGCTCAAAGGCGCAGACGTTTTGATTTACCCGACCGCCATCGGTTGGGACTGCAAGGAACCGACTTCCCTTTATGAACGTCAAAAGGACAGCTGGATGACGGTGATGCGCGGTCATGCGATTGCGAACCGTCTTTTTGTCGTCGCCGCAAACCGTATCGGTACGGAAGGCGATTTGACTTTCTGGGGACATTCCTTTGTGAGCGCTCCGGACGGATACATTATCGAAGATTTGAAGTCTGACTTCCTCGGTTCTTCCATCACGGAAATCGATCTTTCGGAAATTGAATTCAACCGTCGCTGGTGGCCGCACTTCCGCGACCGCCGTACAGACCTTTATAAAGACATCCTCAAAACCTGGGACACGCCATGAATTTGCACTACCCTGCCGAATGGGAAACCCAAAAATCCATTTGGCTTTCATTTCCGCACAACACGCAAAACTGGCGTGGTAAAAATCGCGAAAAGATTTTCGCGTTCTACTTTGAACTGATCGAAATCTGCTCGCGCTTTCAGCCGGTAAATGTCCTCGTTCCATTGGACTTTGTTCTGCCCGCAGACCAAAAGAAAATTTTCGCCAAGGCAAAATTCAAGCCAAAGTTCATCCCTATGGAAACCGATGACGTTTGGATCCGCGACTACGGTCCGTTCTTCGTTTACAACGAAACAGGCAAAGAAAAGATCGTCAAGTTCCAGTTCAACGCCTGGGGCGCCAAGTTCCCTCCATGGAGCAAAGACGAAAAGATTCCGTTCGCCATCGCCAAAAAGAAAAAATTCGCCGTCAAGGAATACCCGTATATCTTTGAAGGCGGAGCCATCGAAGTCAATGATGACGGTCTTGGAATCACTACGCTCCCCTGCCTCGTCGGCAAGCATCGCAATCCCAAAAAGGAATTGAAGCACGTCGAAGAAGCGTTGAAAGAAGCGCTCGGCCTCAAGGATCTGCTCGTTCTTCCGGAAGGCCTTGCCGGCGACCACACGGACGGCCACATCGACAACGCGGTCCGCTTTATTTCGAAAACACGTGTCGTGATGGCTTGGGAAGAAGACCAGACCAAGGTGAACTTCAAGCCGCTTCTCCGCAATAAGACCATTTTGGAAACCTGGCTAAAGCGTCATTACGGCTCCAAGGCCCGTGTCGATACCGTCCAAATTCCGACGCAAAAAAAGCTCGGACGCGGCACGCTCCCGGCGTCTTATATGAACTTTATCTATTTGAACGGGGCGCTTGTGTATCCGAAGTATGAAGAAGAATTTGACAAAAAAGCCGAAGCCTACTTCAAGAAGGTTTACCCGAAGCGGGAAATCATCGGCATCGACGCCACGACGGTTATCCGTCAGGGCGGAAGCCTGCACTGCATCAGCAAGCAGGAAAACTGATTTTAGCCGAACAAGTCTAAAGATTCGCCGGGCGAAGGCATTCGTTCCGGCGTTTTTATTTGCGCAGGGACTTCGACGGTCTTTACAACGGGTTTTGCGGCAGCCGGAGTTGCCGGTTTAGCTGTCTTTGCCATCTTTGCCGCTTTTTCTCGGGCTTGGCAATCGGCAATCGCCTTTTTGGCGAGCTGATCCACCGCTTCGTTCCACTTGACGCCGGAATGGGCGGGAACCTTTTCGAACTTCGCGTTCGGGAATTCCTTGACCGCTTCCTTATAACGGATAGCGATCGGCTTGTTCGCCTTCCATTCGCCTTTTGCCCAGCGGGCAATCCCTTCATAATCGTGACAGATGACGCCCGTTTTTCCCATTCTTTTGAGCCAAGCAAGGGCGTGCAAACTCGCCGTCAATTCCCCATCGATATTTCGACTTTCGGCAGGTAAATCCGTTACGCCGTTTTCAGCTCCAATCTGCTGATCATTTTCCACAGCGATAAACGCCCAGCCAGCACGGTCAAATCCCGGCGTAAACGAGCCGTCGACGTAAATCCGCAGACCTTCTGCATGAGTCTCCGAAACGCCGGAAAGCCATGCTTCCGCATCCAGGCGCGTTGCAAACGATTTAAAGAGGCAACCTTTGACTCCATGCGTCAGTTTTTCACATTCCGGCCAGGAAGTGACAATTTTTTGCACAGAAGGCGATTTTATCGCGTAAAACTTCATTTTTCCCATTGGCGAAAATTTATATTTTCCTTGTCTAACATTGGAGTCTTGTTTTGAAACCTTCGCTTTATTTTAAAGATTGCTTCCGATACAGCTTGAAAAAGTTTGCATCGAAAGAATCGCTATTGCGCTGGTTTATCAAACAGGCCGGGGAAACTTCCGAAGTTTTCGAATATCCGATGAAACTTTCGGCGAATCAGACCGTGTTGATGATTCTCCCCGAGTCATCGGAAGATGTCTCGCATTACATTCCTTTTTTGCAGAAACTCGCCCACATCAAAAAAAGCGGCGTCCTGCTAATGGCCAACACGCTCCATGAAAATCTTCTCCAGACGAATCGGATTCAGCAAGAAGTTCTCTATTACACCACTTTAGGCTGTCGATACGGAGAAGATGAATTCCAAAAAATACGAGAAGTCCTCAAAGCTCGTCATATCACTGCGAGCTTTTACTTGCAGCGGTCGATCCTGTACCAAATGCTCTACCTGTGCAAGTCCTGTGGAATTCCATACCGTTTTGGATTTGACTGCGAAAATCTTTACCCGCTACTCAATTTGAGCCTGATTCCGGCAAATGATGCCCAGGCAGAAATCGATGCCCTCACAGCCATTTTCCAAGAGGCTGTCAGATGACCGACGCGGCAAAACAGAAAATAGGTTTTGCGGACTTGCACCTGCACACGAACCTTTCGGACGGTTCGCTCACACCGCTAGAAGTGGTCAAGCTTTCCAAAAGAAAGGGACTCCGCTGCATTTCGGTTACTGACCACGACACTCTGGCATCTTATTCCGCCACCAAACCTTACGCAGATGAACTTGGGATCGAAATCATTCCTGGAATCGAAGTTTCTTCCGTTTGGCAAGGACGCGATGTCCACATTCTCGGCTATTTCTGTGATCCCACGAACCTCGCGATGAACACAGAACTCGGAGAAAGCGCCAAGCAACGTGTGACTCGCGCCAAAGCGATTCTCAAAAAACTCGCTACTTTGGGAGTCAATCTAAGCTTTGAAAAAGTGATGACTTACTGCAAAGGAAAAGTCGTTGGACGCCCGCATATTGCCATGGCCTTGGTCGATGAAGAATATGTTTCAAACTTCGGCGAAGCATTCAATAAGTACCTCGCCGATGGCGCTCCGGCTTTTGTCGAAAAACGCGGTCTAAATCCGCAGCAGACAATCCGCTTGATTGAAAACGCCGGCGGTATTGCGGTGCTCGCCCACCCGTACAAATCCAACGTCGACAGTTTAATTCCGGACCTGGTCGAAGCCGGCCTCAAAGGGATCGAAACCTATTCTCCTGCACAGAAGGGTGCCGTGGGCAGGCATTATCGAGAAATTGCAGATCGCTACAATCTCGTTGGCACAGGCGGCTCCGACTTTCACACCGAAAACAGTCCCTATGGCCCGAACTGCATGAAAATGCCTTATACGGTTGTCGAAGAACTCCGTGAACGTCGCGAAAAATTCCGCGCAGAATCCTTTTAACGACAATCCTTTATTCGTAAATCAAGCGCATTTCGTCGCAGTAAAGAATGGCTCCTACAGAGCCTTTGTACACATTTCCCAAGGCACTCGAAGCCATCACCACACGAATGTGTGTCACATCAAACGCATCCGGGTCATCCGTTTCCACAAGATGGTTATCGATGCCTGCGCTATTTTTCAAAGACTTTGAAAAAACGCTGGAGCTGTAAATCGGTGAATTCGAATCCGGTTTGCCGTACTGCAATTTTAAACGAATCGTTTTATAGCCGGAACGTTCGGCATCCGTTATGGAAACCACATCCGGATCCTCCAAGGATTCGACGGTTTTTGCTCTATACCAGGCGCTCGCCACCAGAGTATTCACATCCGACGAAGAGCGATACTGATTTTTTCCTTCATTGACAGTTGCCGTTCGATTTTCCAAAAGAACATACAAGTCACAGGAATCGCCCAAGCCCTCATATTTTACATCAAATTCGACATATTGAGGACGGCCGTAGAACGGTCTTCCAAAATCAATCAATTCGTTGCCATCGTCATACTGGGTCATCGCCAAAGTCGCCACATTTTTCGGATTAAAGTAAGCGATTAGCATATTACCGCTGGCAAAGCGTCCAATGCCCAAGATTTTCGCATCTTTGGACTCCATTTTTACGACCGTTCCACTCTCAGCGCTGACCGTTAATGTTTTTGTCGCCGCAATCGCCGAGTTGTTGCCATTATCCCAATATTTGACATCATTCTTATTTCCAAAGGCATCCGAAACCCATGAATTGAAATCGCTATTCGGATATTGGTATCCAGCCTGGAGGGTATATGTTTTAAAGTTTCCATCCGAATTAGAAACGGTCACCGTCTTTTTTTGTGCAAAATTATAGGCTTCTCCTTCAGAGATATCGGAGGTCACAGCGCCCGACGAAAGGACTAACGATTGGATCGTCAAGGATCTTAAATCCAAGTCCTGGGTGTAATCCATCGGGAAGAAAATCATCCCTGTCGTTTGATCGATTTCACCGGAAACATTTGCACTTCCCACTGTGATTTCCGTAATTTTAGGGAGCGCATTTGCCACAGCCGTTTTAACCGTCCAAACAAGGCTCTTCCCATCTTCAGCCGTAACGGTCAATTGCAGAGGTTCCGACCAATCTGAAACCGAATAAGGATCCGGAGAAATCGTCGAGGTTTCTGCAAGAATAACAGAATCCAGCACGACCTTCGAAAGATCCGTTTCTTCCGGGAACACAACAAGGATCGAACTATCCAAAACTTGGGTCTCTTGCGCATTAGCAAACAAAAGTTCCAAATAGACATAGGAATCAAATTGCGAGGAACTGGATTTTGCTCGGGAACTGGAACTTGTCGCCGAAGCAGAACTAGAAAAATCCTTTGCTGACGATGAACTCGAAGAATTTTTTGAAGCAGAAGACGTCGAGCCGCCTTCATCATCCGAAACACTCGAACTTGAATTTTCGACTTTAGCCGGGATGTCAAATTCGATCTGCCAAAGTGAAGGAATTCCACTTTCCGAAACAATGACAATATAAACGATACCGCTTTGCGGAATGCGAATTTTGCTCCCGACCTTCAATTTTTTTTCGGAATAGGAAACTTCTAGAGCTAGTGAATCCAGCGCTACAGAATCTGTCGGGAATTCGCTGAACTTGGACTCCACCAAATGCAAGCTCGCCAAATGGCTCATATCGATTTCAGAAATCGTTAGAGAATCCCAAGTTTTTAAGGAATCCGGAACATCGACTGTCGTCACCACGATCTTATGTTCCATCGCATAAACAGACGGATTTTCCGCTTCTTCTGCAAAATGAATTTCTGTCAGCGTATGGTAATCTGACGTGCCAAACGTATCCATGTCCGCGGTACAAGCGGCAAAAAGAATGGCAGAGAAGAGAATTCCTAACAAATTAAGTTTATTCATCATTTGTAAATCAATCTAAAGTTTTCGAGAGTCAGGGAAGAGCCTTCTCCCCCACGGTAACCATTCGCCGGATCGTTCAAAATCGTCGCTCCGCCCGTCACAATATGCGCATAGGCAGACGAAGCAAAAACGACGCGAATAGAAGAAACGTCTTCATTGCCCGAACCGAGCGTCAAGTCCGAAGTTCCGATATAACCCGACGAAAGGATTCCTTCCGGATCCGCCCCATAAGAAAGCGGAACCGTCGCCGTTGTGGATTCTGAAGTTTCCAAAGACAAAGCCCCCACAGCAATCGCCTTAGAATCTTCGCTGACCAGAATCACATAAGCGAGAGCTTTCTGCGGATATTCCGAATTTTTAGAATCCACATGCTCATAGGAATATGTCAATTCAAATGCTGCTGGACGTCCCGTAAACGGACGACCAAAATCCATCAGCAAAGACATATCCGATTCCCCCGTCGACGGAGTTCCGCCAGCATAATTCACATCGTAAAGGTTCATCGCATTTTGCCCCGAATAACTTCCGGCAAAATAGATCCCTGTAGCCAGTTTCTTAAAGCCGCCGATTCCCGCCCAAGCACAAGATATCACATTGGAAGTCAAAGTAATCGAATTATCGCCTTCCCAAAGATTTGCTGTCGATGAAAATGTGTAATTGGCAACCACTTTGGCCGTTGCTTCGGTAGCCATCGCATCGCTGGTCGTTCCCCAAAAAGAATCATCCCGTTTTGCAAAGTCCGAACCAGGAAGCTGAACCGCCGCCATGACACGATATGCGGTAAGGACAGAATCTTCCGACAAGAGGTTCAGAGTTTTTGCCGAACGAAGATCCCAAACAGAATCCATTCCCGCAAACTGTATTTGGGAAAGAGCTGTTCCAAGCGAAGAAGCATAAGGCACTTCAATCAAAACGTCTTGACCGTTTACCGTCACCGCATTTTGTAAAGTATCTCCGTTCACTACTGGCAAAAGTTCTGAAAGGAAAACTTCTTTTGTACTGGATAGTTTCTCTTCGTTTACAGCATCACTTGAAGAAGAACTTTCTTCGTAAGAACTTGAAGATGGAGGATCCTCTTCATTCACAACATCACTTGAAGAAGAGCTCTCTATGCAAGAACTCGAAGAAGAATCGTCATGGCGAGTCGTCGAAGATGAAGAAGCAATCTTATTAGATTGCGTGGGATCTTCCCACAGCACAAGCCACACGTTTACAATGCGATTTTTCTCGTCCAAAACGACAATCGAAAATTCTGTCGTATCCAGAGCGGAAATGACCGTTTTCGAAACAAGCTTTTCTCCTAATTCCGGGTTGTAAAGATCCGCATCTGCCGCAAGATAAAGCGAAGCTCCGCCAATCGTTTCAACGGAATCCACAACGATAGAATCCAACCATTTTTTCGACGGTGAAATTTTAATTCTATGAGAAACATCATCGATAGAATCCACATTCCAACCAGAAAATTCAATCGACCTCAGATTCGGAGCCACAGTTTTCGGTTCCATCAAATCGGTTTCACATGCGACGATCGCAAAGACAAATAATCCCAAAAGACAAGTGTAAAAAATCTTCATTCATCTAACTCTTAAAAGAATGTGACCAGGGAGAAGTTCAAAGCTAACAGGTTAATCGTAAAATTCACAATGTTGTACGTGAATTCACTTCGGGTTTCTCCATTTTCTTCAATTTCCATCACCGTCGAACTTAAGCCCAAAAGTCCCACGGATGTTTCAAACGAAAGATTCCGAAGCACCATAATACTCAAGCCCGGATTAATTCCAAATTCAAACGTCCACCCCCGTGTCCGAGTTTTGCTCAAATCTTCCCCATCGTCGGATTGCGAAATTCCATAAGAATATTCCACCGAAAGGGACGTTTCATTGAAGAAGTAAAGATTTTTAGAATCAAATACTTTTAAATAATTTTTGAGGAGCGGCTGAACAAAGAATCCATTTTTCACATACTGACGATGTTCCGAAACATCCGCAATATCTTCTAAGATCGAATAATCAATATCGATCTTTGTACGCGAATAACCAGCCCGCGCACCGAGCGCCATCGCATCTTTCACAAAATAGCCGCCGAAGACTTTTGCCGTAAATGTATATCCATCGGCTTCGTAAATATCTCCGATTAAGATATTCAAAGTTTCTTCATCGGTATTGCCCTGCAATAAAAAGAGCGTTGCTCCAGCAAAAAGATTTCCACGATAAACCGCTTCGTCTTTTTCAACAGGAAAAAGGTCCCCGAGAATTCCTCCACGGTTTTCTGATTCCGCAAACAAGAATTGAGCACAAATTAAGAAGAAAAAAACGACTTGCTTCAAAAATTTCATATGCCAAAGATAGAAATTTAGTTTTTCACACACCGGACAGTTCGTGCATAATATTTATAGGAGTACTCAAACATCCCAACGGATACATTATAACGGAAATAGGCAATCTGAGCAGAGAGATCACTGGTATCTGACGACGTCCAAAATATACCCCAAACTTTCATTTTCATACCTTCTTTTTTTCAAAATTTAAAAACAAAAAAAAAGCACAGGCAGATGCCCATGCTTTTTTTGTCGAATTTCGTACAAATTAGCCGAGAGTGACTTCGACCTTATGAGTACCCTTCGTGAAGATCGGAGCGACGTTGGAATCGATTTCCTGACCGTCAACAACCATCTTTGCCACACCCTTAGAGACGTGGTTCGGGTTCTTCACAGAAATTTCGTACGTTGCACCGCGGAACTTACGGATAGCGTCAAAGCCGTTCCACTTCGTCGGAATGCACGGATCCACAACGAGGCCGTTGTAGCTTGCGCGAATACCGAGAATGTACTGCGTTGCAGCCTGGTAAGTCCAGGTAGAAGTTCCGGAGAGCCATGCGTTACGGCCCATACCGAACTGCTTGTGTTCGTCACCGAGGATGTTCTGCGGATAGCAGTACGGTTCGGATTCGAAGATATCGAGGATGTCGTTCTTCGCAGCCGGGTTGATCTGGCAGTAGTAATTGTAAGCGTTATCGCCACGGCCAAGGATCGTTTCGGCAATCATCACCCACGGGTTCGTGTGGAGGAAGATACCGCCGTTTTCCTTTGCTCCAGGAGGATACGTAGAGATACCACCGACAGACGGTTCAAAGCCACGATAGCCCGGAGTGGAGCTCTTCACACCGTACTTGGTGTTGAGAAGCTTGTTCAAGCTGTCCATGCCCTGTTCAGCATGTTCGCCAGTTGCAATACCGCTGATCACCGGCCAAGACTGACCGTTGCAGTAGATCTTGCCATACTTAGCCTTGTTTGTACCATAGGCATTGCCGTCCTTGTCGAACCAGCGGACCCACCACTTGCCATCCCAAGCGCTTTCGTTGAAGGCCTTCTTCACATCTTCGTACCAGCCCTTGTACATTTCAACAGCAGCGGTATCGCCGAGATGTTCTTCGATATCCATCATTTCAAGCAAAGCCTTCGCATAGAGGGCCGTGTTGAAGGTGGATTCTGCACCGAGCGGGAGGTTCATGCAGTCGTTCCAGTCAGCAAAGCCGAGGAGCGGAAGGTTGTGCTTACCCAAGTGTTCACGGGTGAACTTGAGAGCGCGCTTCAAGTGTTCAAGGATCGTGCCCTTTTCACGTTCTGCACGCTTCTTGCCCTTTTCGTAGAACGGAATTTCTTCGTCGAGAAGTTCCATCTTACCGGTTTCCTTGAGGTAGCTAGCCACCGTAAGGACGATCCAGAGATGGTCATCGCCGTACCAGTCAGCATAAAGGTGATTGCCTTCTGCGTCAACGACATTAGCCTTTTCGCGGGAATCGCCTTCGTTAGCTTCGCTACCAGTGTCTTCTGCGAGAGCGAGCGGAGCGTACTGGTGCATGGCGTTACCTTCCGGACGCTGCACGGAAATCAAATTCTTGGTGAGGACAAGAGCTTCTTCCGGCATGTGGCTCATCACGCCCATCAAGTCCTGCGTAGAGTCGCGGTAGCCGATACCACGGCTTGTACCATAACCGAGCTGATAGAGCGACAGATAGCGGCTCCAGTTCTTGGTGGTGTGGCACTGACGCGGGTTGTGCACGTTAACCATCGTGTTGAAGGAAGCATCCGGGGTCTTGACCTGGATGGTTTCGAGATACTTGTCCCAGAAGGCAGCGAGTTCAGCAAATGCCTTGTCGACATTATTCAAATCGCGATACTTCTTGATAGCCTTGGCTGCAACCTTGAGGCTCTGTTCCTGACCGAGCTGGGTACAGGTGCGGAAGGTCTTCTTTGCACCGATCTTGCCGGCATGGATCATGAGAGCAGCGATGTTATCGCCACGGTCGCATTCGCTGTTCGAAAGTTCCTTGTTGTCCAAGGAAAGCGGGTGCTGCCAAGAGCCCATTTCATTCTGGCCGAGGAACACGCGACGGTCACCGTCAAAGCTCGAAACCTTGCAGTCTGCCGTCACATAGTTCACGGCGTAGTCACGCTTCATGTAAGCGTACTGTTCGAGAACGATGTGGCCATCCTTTTCCGGATGAGCCTTGAGGGTCATGGTCTGCGGAACCCAGTCAGCGTTCGTGAGCTGCTTTTCAGCTTCAAAGTGGCTGAATTCATAAACCGGGATAACGTCCACTTCCTTAGCGCCGCCAGCGATGTTCGTAATCTGAATATCCTGGAGGAGAGTGTTGGACTTGGTCGGAACAAAAATCGTCACCTGAACGCGGAGACCGAAAGCTTCTGCAATCCAACGGCTGTAAGAAAGGCCAATGTGGCATTCCCACTTGTCGAGCTTCTGGAGAGTCGGAACGTAGAACGGGGAGAAGACTTTGTAGCCCTTGCCGTCCTTGACGCGGATATAAACGGTGCTAGCCTTGAAATCCGAATTCGGCATCTGGGCGATGTACTTCGTGATACGGTTCAGAGCCGGGTCGCCCTTGCAAACAAGGGTACCGCCGGTCGTATCGACGATACCACCGAAATCAAGCGTACCAACGTAGTTGCACCACTTAATCGGGGTTGCCGGGGTGGTGAGCACATATTCTTTATTAGCGTCATCGAAATAGCCGTACTTCTTGGAGGCTTTTGCCTTAGGAGCAGCCGGCTTCTTTTTCGTTGCTGTCATTTTATCTCCGTGGATGGTGAATGAAAAAAAAATCAGGAGTTCTTGTTGAAATCACGAGAACCGAAATTGATATAGAAGTAACCGCCGAGCTTCTTGCTCTTTTGCGGGTCACGCAGAATCGAAATCGCCGCGCGGGTATACTTGAGTTCCACCATAATGTGGTCGCGGCTCATGCAGTTGAGGAACGGTCCTTCCGGATAAAGCGTCGGGCGAGGTTCTTCGTCGATCATCTTCTGCAAGCGAGAGATTTCTTCCAAAAGTTTTTTCTCGTGCACTTCAAGAACACGAATCGTATCGATCGGGTCGACCGCATAAAGGAAAGCATAGCCCAGCGTACGCGGATCATCATTGAATCCGGTCAGGTGACGCAGGACTTCCTTTTTCAAAAGTTCAGACCCTTTTTCGAGAATACGGTAAACGGTACGTTCCGGACGATTGCCGTCGCGTTCCGGATGGCCTTCGATGGAGCCGTTCTTTTCAAGACGCGTCAAACGGTTATAAATCGTGGACGTGCTGATTTTTGCCCAGCGATCGAGTTCGCGGTTCTTGATTTCCATCATAATGTCGTAACCGCTGCGCTCTTGTTCCTTGATCAGGCCGAGCAAAACGAGGTCATAACGATTCATCTTTTATTCTCCATATTCCAATTTAGAATAATAATGGATGAAAGTGCAAATGTTTTTTTGTAAAACTCGATGGAAAGATGCCTTTTCAAAACATCAAACTTTCATCGAGCGGTGAGAAGCACGCATCTTGCTCATCGGGGCAAAGCTCATCACCGGGAATTCCACAAGCAAAAAGAGCGAAAGGGCGATGACCGGCAATACGATCGCCATCCAAATCGGCATGCTCGCCTTATAAAAATACCCGTTCAAGCCACCGAGAAGGACCACCGAAATCACCGAAGGCAAAAAGGCTTTATAAAATCCCGAGACGAGCGATCCCATCACCGGAGCCCCTTTGCGAAGCTCCGCACCGGCATCCAAAGAAATCGAAAGCAAATCCGCCAAAGCGAGGACCACAAAAGAAACGCTTACAAAATAAGGCACCGCCCAAAGAGCCGAAATCGAAACCCAGAAGAAAGTCGAAAGCAGAACTGGAAGCAGCGCCTTCACGCTTGCTACACGCACCACAAAATAAAGGATCATGGCAAGCAACAGAAAACCGAGGAATACAAACGCCACGACTTCTTCTACTTCATTCAAGGCAAGCGCAAGCGCCGAAATAAAAAGGGTCGAAAAGAGAAACGAAAGCGCATTCCGGATTTTTCCCAACCAGAGACGCACCGCAAAAAGAACGACAAAAAGCCCACCCAGAGAAATCCAAAACGCATAATCGGCTTCGGCGATTCCCGTTTGCTTGCACGCAGAAATCATTTGCGCAAAAGATTCCCCCGCTCCGAGAATATA
>OCVV010940239.1_pt1 | contig 16480 bp, 21 predicted proteins | sample 1539721 | NCBI WGS metagenome assembly OCVV01 (sample SAMN02144230, study PRJEB22623) | gut metagenome | biome: sheep rumen | host: Ovis aries | place: New Zealand | reverse complement strand
AACAACATATTGCGAACACGACAGAATTCTTTGAGACTTACTTTGAAGTCTTTGGCGTAAGCAGTCAAGCATGCTTTTTCTTCTGCAGAAAGTTTCTCATAGTCCAACGGTCTGATTGCAAAATCAACAAGATATTTACGAATGTTTTTACTGGGAGAGAAGAATATCTTATATCCTGTGATTTTTCGCCCCTCTTTAATAGGTTCAAAGTCAAAAACAAAATCAGTGCAGGATTCAATCTCTTTCTTAATTGGTGCAAGAATATTTCTACCGACATTTCTCGCCCTGTAATTTTCGTCTACTCCCAACATGATTCGCCAATACTTCAAATCATAAGCAACATGAACACCCATTGATTCAGCTTTCGTCTTGCAATGATACTTCTTGAAGAACGAATACATATACATATACATACCAAGCGCACGAGTAGTTGAAAACTTTTTGATGATTTCTGTATCAAAAACAGTAAAATCTTTTTCTAAACCGATAAAAAAAGGTTTTAGTGACACATTCAAAGCTAACCCGAATCTGCCACCTATATTGCTGTTGTATTGTCCTCTTGACAACCAAGGTATTACCAACGTTTCTGCATTACTACGAAGAACGGATACTGATTTGTGACCTAAACCCTCGATGCATTCGCTGATATGTTTGTAAATATTTTTTGAGTTCTTGCTTAACCCTAAGTCTTCGATGGTTTCTTCGACAGACCACTTGTGCGGGACGATTTCAGCAGTCTTCGTGTTTATCGTTGATATTTCTCTCAAAATCAACTTTAGTTCTAATGAAGTCAGCCCAGACATCATGAAGGGGAGAAGTGTGTTGGAAATTGCAAAAGTCTGGTTCGGACGTATATAAGAAGCATCCTCGTAAAAAGAGTCAATGTTATTATTCATATTCATATTAATATATCCTTTCTTTCATGTATCATAAAATCCTTAAACCTAGTATTTATAAGGGGTTACAGCATTTCAAGCACAATTTTAGGGCTTGGTAGGTTAAGTTTTATTACCCTACAGAAAAACGCCATGAAGCCTTGATATTATTGTGTTCTTGGGGTAGGGTAAAAATCTCCGGGATTTTAGGATGTATATTTTCATATCATATTTTGATTATAACAAAACATTTTACATTTTTTCAGAAAAACATATAATTTTTTGTGTACAAAAATTTATTCGACATTGACCCCAATTTACGTGACAGTTGACCCCAGAAACTTTGACAATAAAAATCTTATCATTTTTTGACCCCAAAAGTTGTGACAGTTACCCCAAAGATATTGACATTTAACCCCAATGCTTATGACAGTTGACCCCAAAGCCATTGACACTTAACCCCAGTGCGTTTGACACTTAACCCCAAAAGCTTTGACATTTAACCCCAATCTTTGTGACACTCAATGCCTGTGCGCCCAGTACTGGTGCGGGTAGAGATTTTGACAATAATAAATAAGCAAATAAGTTTATAATAATATTAATAACAAAACAATTACTTTGTTTCTTTAAAACTGTTTAGGGGGTTCAACTTTTAATCATTATGAGTAGTTAAACAAATGATTAGTTAAATGATTAGTTAAATGATAATAGTTGTTTAACTAAAAACAACATCAGATGTTTAATCATAAAACAATACTAGTCGTTTAACCAATTAACGACACTGGCTGTTTAACCATAGAACAAATCGTTTAGTAAACTGTATTCGTTCTACTAGCAAATACCATTCAACAATGAGAGTAGTTCTACTATTAGTTAATGTTCCTTATTTTTTCTAAGGCAAGTATGCAGTTCATCAAAAGATACTCTCAGTTACGTTATACTCAAAAGCAAGTATCATCCCTTGATGGTTTAGGATAACAAATAGTTTTGGTTATTCTAGCAAAACAATGTAGAAGCATATCTTATGCGTAAAGTCAGAAAGTTTAGATACTCTCTTCAATTGATATCACATCGTTGTAAATTTCTCGCCTCAAAAAAGGCCTCACAGAACTGTCTGTAAGCCACGGTATCCCATCTAACGCATATAAAGTCTCGCATAGAATGCAAAATCGCTCACAGGAGCTGTCAGATAGCTTAAATCGCATTTTGCTATTTTAGGGGGCGTAATGAGCATAAAAACACACCTTACGATTGGTTTCCGCAAAGTGTAGAATTTTTTGCTTGTTACATACTATCCACGGTTACGGCTTATTGGAGGTATTTACTTCCTTTAAGTGCTGATAGATTACGTCACAGCGCAGAATTATATGTTGGTTTTGCCACATAGTTACTTCTCCTTGAAACAATAAAAACAATTATGGGCAACGTAGTCCCACCAGAGCGTCCCCGCAGTATCCGTCATTTCACGGACATAGGGAGACTTAAATCTGTTTTGGCCACCATCTTCGGACTGCATCCTGATGAAGGAATTCTCTGACAAACTACAATCAAGTTGAGTTATCATATTTTGCTAAACAATATATAAAAGTAAAACGATTAATTATAGAAAAGGGAAATTTTTTGTTATAATCAACATGTAAGGTTAAATTAATTAAGTAAATTAAATAAAAGAAAGGATTTTATACAATGAAAAATATTAATTCAATTTACAAAGATGATGTTTTTACGAAGACTAATAAGACTTTTGCAATCGCTAATGAGCTTATTCCCCATCTGATGGGAGGATTGAGTTGCTTAGAATTAAAATTGATTTTAAGAGAAATAGCTACAATTAATAAGACTACGTCTGAAATATTGCCACACAAATGTTCAGTAGCTAATATCTCAGACGAATTGCGATTGAACAATTCATCTAAGAATATTTATAAACACATTAGTGATAGCATAGAAAGACTTTGTCAAAAAGGAGTACGTATAATTAATCAAAACGATGAAGAGGAACTCGTTTCATGGCTGACAATGGGAGAACATGATGAAAAAGATAGTAATATATTTAGAGTATCGCTCAATTCATCACTAAAGAATTTGTTTATCAATTTAGAAGAGAATTTTACTGTTTTTGACACTGAAATCATAAAGAAATTTTCAAACGCGCGTGCGTTGGGTATGTATATGTATTTGTACTCTCTATTTAAAAGAGATAATAATGAAGTCAATGATGATTCGTCTAGTGTCAGTGTTTATTTTATGATGGATGAGTTACAAGAAATGTTAGTCATTTCACAAAAACATGGGATAAAATATGTAGAGAAAAAAATATTAGTACGTATCAAGAAACAGATTGAAGAAAATACAGATTTTGTATTTGATTTTGAGCGATTTGGAATTGGAAATAAATGTTTTGGTTATAAATTATTCTTCTCGTTTTCCAAGAATGTTAGAGAATATCTTAAAGACATCATAATTAGTCCTATCCCCTATAAAAAACTTTCTGGTTATGATAAACTATATCTTTCAATGTATGCAAAGCACTTCAATGTCAGCACAGAAGAATTTTGTCGTGTTCGTAATATGTTACTAGATTTTGAAATCTATGGTGCTGAAAATCTCATGACTTCTGTTGAACAGACTTTAATGAATATTGAAGCTAATATTGTTTACTGCATTACTCGTTATAAAGATAAGCTTGATAAGATTAAGTTAGCAACATTTATCTGTAATGCTATTCTACAAAACTATGTTGGCAATGATGTCGAAAAGCAAAAACAAGTTATACAAACTGCGCGTTCCTTGTGCCAGAATCGTCCTTTATAAATAATAAAAGTCCCCGCTATGCTCACGCACTAGCGAGGACTTTTATTTTATCTTCTTCTCACGCCATAACACTGCCATTTCTCCGAAAGAACGCCCGTATCATCTTCATATCCTTCTTCCCGTTAACCTCTAGCCCATCTGACACCTCCACGGCATACGGATGAAGCGCCTTGTTAACCTTTTTCACATTCTCCTTACAGATATCTGCCGCCACAATAACCGCTTTATCACAGGACATTCGACCTGCCGGATATAATTCTCTCCTTCATGCCCATTGAGCTGCACATAGTCCAGCTTGACCATTCGTGCCACCTTATTCACCAGGTGCAGTGTCTCATCCCGAACCCCCCCACAATCCGTGCATCTGGAACCTGCTGGGCAATTACCGCAGCCTTCTCGGGAGTCACATAATTCTTATCTTCCCTGTCAAAAGAAAAACTGATGAAATCAGCCCCACACTCCTCCGCCGTCTTGGCCGTCAGCATATCTGTAACGCCCGAAACCATTGCCCGCATACGTTCCCCCCTTTCTCCAACTGCCTTTTATTGTTTATTTACATTATAGCACACTGTTTACTCTCAATGTAAATTATTTGCATTTGTACATTGGTATTGGATAAAGTCTTGACTTTTGTTCTTTATTGTTTTAACATATTGTTTGGAAGTGATGTTAATTGCTTTATTTCCAACTTTATATCAAGGGAGTCCTTATCATGTCCAAAAAGTACACTTTTGAAGTAACCGAAGAATTTGCGCATGAAGCCGAACAGTTCGTGAAAGACGTTCAGACATTGGAAAAGGAAAATCCACCCGAACGTGAAATTCTCACCTGCTCCTTCTGTGGCAAGACAAACGAACACAATGACCTTCACATGATAAAAAGCGGCCTTACAGGCAACGCTATTTGCAGCGACTGTATTGGCTTATGCTATCAGGCCGGCGTTGAACTTGGAAAAATCGAACCAATCGATTTCCAGGACGATGATAACTCCAAGGATGCACAGAATACTCATCAAGAAGATTTCTCTGCCCCCGCTTATCCATACACAGTCGAGGTAGAAGAAATCCCCATTGAATACCATACGAATTAAAAATCCCCCTCCTTATGGAGGGGGTAATATTATCCAATATGCTTCTTATTTAAAAAATCGAAAAAAGAAAAAACTTCATCTAATTCATTCTGCGGCTTTTTAGAATAATCTATAACGTATTCTGTCTTTGCAGGATTTTTCTCATTACGGCATTGTTTTATCATATTTTTTATACTTTCTCGTGTTTGTGCACTTAATTTCTTTTTAACAGAAAGCATCTTAGAAGTAATAATCTCAACTTTCGCATATTGCATAGTTATACGTGGATATTCTAATAATAGAACTTTGATTTTATTTGTGTATTTTGCATACGCAGCAATTCTATCCTTTTTATTTCCAGGAATATCTGCATAACCGCGAATATACCGCTTACAAATATAAATAGAATCGATATTTCCCTTTTTGTCAAAAACAACAATATCAGCTTTGGTTCCACAGGGGAGTGTCTTTCGGTGCCGTATTTTCTTTTCTGGGTAGTATTCTTTTATGCTCTCTAAACACAGTAACTCCCATTTCCTTCGTATATTATCACTACCTATTATTACATACGCATTTACCATATCTTTTTTTTTCGAATAATATGATTTCCATATATTAGAATCCAAAATAGCATATAAAATTCTGTTCTGTGCTCCACTAGAAAGAAAAACGTCATGATTTGCACATGCTGATAGGATATCTCTTATTATCGGAATAACTCGTTTATCTTGCTGATAAAGCAGAATTTGAACAAAGGTAATAAATATATCTTTATCTTTGTCAATACATCTTTTAGTAAGCCGTTTTATAATGATATTACCATCTAACTGTAAAAGATATTTTCTATCTACTTTTGTTATATCAAAAGGAATGTTTTTATCTGTTGTATCTTCTATCATTCTATTTAATAAAGAAATAAAAGTATATTCCCATCGAGAATCATTGTTATATCTTCGTCTTATCGTTAAAAAAAGTAATTCTGCATAAATGTGACATTTCTCACTTAAAAAAGACCAATTTTTTGAATTTAGATATTCAATTATATAGTTAAAAACTACTCTCCCATCTCTTAGATAGTCGCTAATTGGATTATTTAAACTATAATCATCATGATAATATTTGTATTTATTAATTTCACAATTGTATTTCACTCCATAATCATGGAGTTGTTCGACTATTTTTTTCGTAGTAGGATTTTTTCCAAAGCCATTATCGACATTCCTTATAAGTTCCTGAAAAGGTATAATAAAATTTTTTTCTGCGAATTCTGATGGAGTCATCGTCATTATCTGTATTTCCTTATCATAATAAAAATTGCTGAAAGCGACTAAAGCATTGATATTATAGCATAGTAACACTTTTACCAAAGCATCAATAATAATGGTATCATTAGATAACCCGCACTGTCAACTAAAACACCATTATACATGTACACCACTATACATGTATAATGGTGTACATGTATATAATAAAAGCCACCAGAGTATTAGCTAGTGGCTTGTTGAACAGTATATTCGACTTCTATATTATTACCTAAGTTTGCTCAGGACCTCATCCGCAGACATATTATTCACCTTCATATACTCCATGAGTTCCTGATAGTCATCCTGTGCCTTTTTCGTTTTAATCTCCGTCAGTTGCGCCTTCAACGCTTTCATCTCAGCAGATTTCTTTTCGATTTTTTCCTCGATTACCTTAATCTTTTCATCATAATTTGCTTTTCTTGCCATACTAAAAACCTCCCAATAGTAATTAAAATAATTTCATGCTTTAGCATATTCTACAGACAGAACATATAATCCTTTAAAAAATATTGAAAATCATGTAATACTTGCACATATCATTCGTATATATAAACATAAAACATATAAACACAGCGAAAGAGGCGACTAAAAATGACTATGACGGAAAAGAAAGAAATCACTTTTGAAGATATGGGCATTGTAATTGGTGGCGTACATCGCCCGCATATAAAACTGACGCACATTACCAAAAAACATGCAACGAACGGAATTGGCATGCTTGGCAAGACTGTTTCTCTTGAAGATAACACCCCACACAGCAAAACGAGCACATTATTCTAAGAATCATAATCCATTGACACAGGGCCTTCAGTCCTTTCCATAAATCAATTTTGATATATAAGAAAACGAGACGAGTGCTATATTCAGCTCCCGTCTCGTTTTATTATGTCCAATAGCTAGGCCACTAACCTTGCATCCAAAATAATGCCCTTCCCGCTTCGCACAAACGCATATTTCAGCCCCTGCACCACGCTGATTCCTTTCTGCCAACCCTTATACCGGTCGTAGAACTTCTCCTTCTTCCACGCCGAGGCAAACACAATCCCGTCAAAATTGCCATACGGCGTAGCAAACACAATTTTAGCCATCATATGCCCATTCTTATCTTTGAACTCATGCACCGACTTGGCTACGCCCGTCAGTACCTTCGGCAAAGATGTAAATGCAAAGGACAGTACCGCAATTTCCCCTGCGATGCGGTCGTACTGCTCCGCAGCAGACTCCTTGAATTCTGCATCGGCAAGTTTTCCCCGCCACTGCTCCACCATCCGCACAGCCTTATTCCTGCCCTTTTCGTCCACGGAAGCATGGCACTGAGCCATGTAATACGCAATCCGCTCCTCGCAGTGTGCCTTCCTGTCCGCACATTCCCGTGCCGAAACCAGATTGGCAAGCAGCCACCCGCGTTCCTTGCCAAGATAATCCAACGCCACCGCCTTAATCACCCCCTCGTTAATCAACTTGTTATTGGCTACAAGTCCCCCCTGCCAGTCGCGGGCATCCGTAAGGTTCAGATTCGCCCCCACGCCCTTGATATAGCACAGCCCCACACGGATAGCGTCACCTTCCACCACGAACCTGCGGTTTCCCCTGGACAAATCCGGAGGCAAAAGCTCAATCCCCATCCGCTTGCACTCCTCGATATAGGGCGGGATTTTTTTCTGGTCGCTCCGCGAATTCAGCAGGACACACATATACTGCGCAGGATAATGCGCCTTCAGATACGCTGTCTTATACGATAGCTTGGCATAGCCATTGGCCGTCACCGTCTCCAAACCTTCAATCCCCCCCTCGCAGAACACAACATGCTTGTGGAGATTATTGGCATCCGCATCCGTTTCATGGAACGTCTGATTGCCCGTAATCATGCGGCATCCATAGACCACAGGCAGAGCGCCCCCATGCCTGCACATTCATATCAAGCCTGCGCGTATTCCAATCAATCTCATCCTCGATTTCACCCAAAATCGGAAAATCAAACCGCTCCACCTGCGGCAATGGCAGTATCGTTGCCTTAGAATTCGTAACCAGAAGCGAAACCACCGCCTCAAAAGCCACCACGTTCCGTAATTCCCGTTTCTGAATCAGCGAAACCTTTTCCGCAAAACAGCACAGCAGGCGTTCCCCGTCATAATCAAAATAAAAACTGTCCAGACAGCCACCTGTTGCTGTTATAGAACGACCTCAAATAATCCCACATCTTCTCTGTACATGCCACCCGAAAGGATACCGTTCTCGTGGCATGTACCCGCTTGCGGTTCTTCTGCCCCCGTCCATTCTGGAACTTAACTGCCACAGACCCCCAGGAATAACTGTTGGTCACATCCCCCCCAGGGCACAACATCCAGCACCTTCAGCTCCTTCATGGCCGTCTCCGAAACGCATGACGGAAGAACGGCTGCCACCACTTCCGATGATACAGGGTAGACCTGCTTTTCCCGTAAACCGTAGGAATCTGCATGGCGAGAAGCTTCCCATACCCCGCATAAATCCCCGTATGCAAAGCCCCTTCCACCTTAAACACCACAAAATCCCCAAAACGCAAATCCTCATAGGCAACCCTGTCCATATATTTCAGACAGTAACTGTACAACCTGCGCCAAACCCCTGGCGAAGAGAAATTATCCTCCGTCACAGGCAACCCGTCCTCCAGGCAATCCTGCCATCCCTGCTCCCAATAAAACAATCGACAAAGCCCGATACAATCACATTTATCAAATGAAGACTCCCCAAAATAATGCGGAATCCCCACGAACCTGCTAATATCTTCCACACCATCACCCCTGCCAAAATCCCGAAAATACCTCCTACATCCTTAATACAAAAAAACAGGGTCATTGCAACCCTGTTTTTGAAAATTTGTTTCCAGTCATGCAAATAATATCTCATTGGATATCCCCTGCTAAATCTCTAACAACATATAAGCAAAAATATGTATAAATGTCCTTATTATCGTTTCTAAAAATTTATAGTCCATAACAAAAAGCATTACTAGCATCATCAATTCTATTGTACATGTCACTACAAATTTATATACCATATGCAAGCGCCACATTTTTATTTGCCTAGGAATACCATAAGCAACTACTACTCCAAACAATATACCTATTACTACTACAATCCAACCATAACCTGTCTTTACAGAAAGCATTAGCATAATGAAGAAGCAGACAGGGAAGATTGACGATAAGAGTATTCTATATCTTATACTAAAGTGTACTCGTTCATATATTTGAGTAACAGCAGTTACTCCTGCACCTAACAAACAAGAACAAATCAATATAATAATCATGTTACATTTTCAACTCCTCGCCTCTCGCCAACATATATACCTGAATCTTATCATAAAATTCTTCATTTGTATTCACCCCCCACAATATGGTACAGGATTTATTTTCCAACTTGTTATATAGCATTTCCAATGAGCAATGAATATCAGCAAAGCTCAACCAATCTTCGCTACCTGTAACATTAACGATGATATAAGAAACATTACTTAGCTTTTTATTTATCATATCAAGGCATTTCTTCATGGCATCTTGTAGTGCATACTCACCCACAGCTTCCTTGGAGGAATATTTCAAGAATCCTTTTTCAGAGAATATGTCTTTTACATCTGCAGGTTCTAAATTCACCATACCAGGGTATGATAATATATCACAAAAGGTTTTTATAGAAGAAGTAACTTTGTCTTCCATTTCATCTATCGAGTTGTAGTCCGATGGATTTATCAGTAAACAAGCCCTGTCAAACTTCACTTTGTTTTTTGATATGCAAATCAAAAATACTGGAATCCCTTTATCATAATTAACACGGATGGCAGATTTAATTTCATTTCTTTCTTTATCACTCATTAATTCCGCTATTATAAACATCAATCCGTAGTCAGCAATTTTCGCATCACACAAATTATCAATAAAATGCATACCATGTATACTTTTCACCTTGTACAACAGCGATGATTTTATAGGGCCAATAGGCAATACTCCAAATTTACACTCATTGTTCTTCAATTCGTCTGACAACACAAACATATGCAATCATCTCCATTCAGTTTTAATTCTTTCCTTCGATTTTACAAATTCTTCAATATCAACATCAATCAATTCAAACTCTGATAAACATGCAGGCAAATTACTTGTGGTACTTTTAACAACAAAAACATCAATATCCAAAGAATATTCCTCTGGAATGTACACACTGAACCTATTTTTACACTCATATATGCCATACGGTATAAAAAAATCCTCTATTCTCGTATGGTATTTCATTATGGGGTCAATCACATAATCATAAAACGACGGATTAAACACTAAGGATTTTTCGATGCACACTATATTATTATTAACCTTTTCCGTCAATTCAATATAATCATTATCATTCATTTGTTTTTCCTCCATAATAGCACTAATCTTTCAAACTGTTTCTTTGTATCCAAATGTTATTTCTTTGTGCGTCATCAATAATATTTTCCTTAACAACTTTATATCCATAACGATGTAATGGAATATACATATCCTTCAGCAAAGAATCCACCCGCGCTTGACCTAAGGAAATTTCGCTTCCTGCCATGTAAACCAACAGCATAAATGCATGTTCAACACTCAGTGCAATACTGCCAATCACCTTCTTGCGTTGCTTGCTAGTCAGCCTTGCTTGAGATTGATTTATTTTGTGTATCGCTACAGACATATCTTTATATACCAAAAATGTATTAACATTCGATGGAATATTTCCTAGTTTATGCTCTTGAAGTTTATAATCAAGCTCAGCAAAACATCTTGTATGTGAAAAAATGCGTTTCAGCGCATCATTCGGAGATATTTTTTGAGATAATGCCTCCTTAAAGGCTATCACTCCCTGTATAAAGCTATCTTCCAGTTCTGCAACAGGTTCAACCACCAACGATATAGGTTTTCTTAACGAATTCATCGTAGATTCAGCGTAGATTCTCTTTCTTTTCATACCTCATTATCCTCATATATTTTTTATACCGGTTTTTCAATAACAACACTGAAAAACCGGTATAACCTTATTATCATTCAGCCCAACACGCCGTAATTTTAGGAACTTCAACCTCCTTCGCATTATAGAACATCGGCTTTATTTCAATCGTTCTAATCCGCTCTTTCCATTTCCCATAAGAAAATTTACTATAATCCACGTCGTATTCAGACAGAAGCTTCATCACCACTCTTTTACCGTACACTGTAACCGCAATACGAACAAAAAGTAAAGCAATATCGCTTCCAGAAAATGCAAGCGGTAATTTTTCACCTTCTTCCATTTCCCCAGCACTTATCCTTTCAAGCATCTTATAAAATGTTGTTTTTGTATTTTCATCTACAAATGCCCTATCTATTGGATTGTCCTCCCAATATTTTTCAACTTTCCGAGTCAACGGCTGCAAGTATTTCAACAGATTAATGATATGAAAGTTTTTCGTTTGCGCTGCATCCTCCATTTCGCTCACCAAATAAATTCCGTCCTCAAGTGCCTGTTTAGTTATTTCTTCAGACACATAACGAACCAAAACAATCTCCTTTGCCATAATAGCAACAACTCCTTTTTTTGTTTTTTTGGGGATTTGCCATTATCGTATCACACAAAAATATTTGAGGGAACGTCGTTAATGTCACTTTATATATTTTTTTTGTTACATTAACGCTATTGACACAATATATGTGCAAGAATATACTACTATACAAGAGGTGATTGTTATGGATATGAAAACACCAGATAAATATGTATATTTCAAAACCAAAGACCTGGAACAGATACTTGAATTAAATCCTAGAACTATAAATCGAAAAATAAACAACCACGAAATTATTGGCTCTAAGAATAGCAATAAAGAAGGATTCCTTGTAAGGAAAGACGACCTTATAAATTATATCAAAACACTAAAAACCGACAAACAAGAAGATTGTATAAAACGAATGGAGTTGGTGCAAGAACAAAACCTAGTTGAGAGATATAACGAATTAGGTGTAGCTGGCGATACCTTAGAGGAAGTACTTAACGAATTGGGAAAAATGTTTAGAGCTGAACTAAACAGGATACTTAAAGATAAATCGTCAAATAATTCTATTAATGCAAAAACAATAAAAAACACCACGTTGCAAGATATTATGAAGCTTGTAGAAAAGGCACCAGGTATTATATGCGATGCAACAGCAAATATGTTGAAAGAACCAGAGTTTTCTAATATAAAAGTATCTCCCATTAATGAAACGGCTAAATATTTATTAGACGATAAGATAAAAGAACAATTAATTGATTTGAAAAAAACCTGTACTCAATTAAAAGAAGATGAGGATATACTGTTAAAAAAGCTCACTAATAAGAGAAAAGAATTGGCCGAAAATAATAAAACTATTAAACAAATGGAAAGAAGATTAACTCATTTAGATGATTAATACATAATTCTAAATGACGATATCACAAACACCCCCTATTGTATAATAGGGGGTGTTCCATATTTCAAGAAATAAGACATGCCATATACAAGACTAAAAATCAAAAAATCCCCATCGAAATGGGGATTTTTCTCGCGATAATAATTAGCCCTTAATGCAAGCCAGAACTTCTGCAGCAGACAGGTTATTATTAACCATGTACTCAGTCAGTTCCTTATAGTCTCCTTCAGCCTTCTTAGCCTTCAGTTCGGACACTTTAGCTTTCAGTGCCTTGATTTCAGCCTGTTTCTTTTCAATCTTTGCTTCCAGAGCGTTGATTTTTTCATCATAGTTTGCTTTTCTTGCCATTGTAATTAATTCCTCCTAACACAATATATACCATATCATATATTATTTATATGTTTTTTGCAACCCTTATTATAATTAATCACACTCTTACTTGTTATAATAAAAATATGAACATTGCTGTCCGTTTTCCGCACTTCCCCAATTACTTGTAAAATTAACCGTTATATCATTGTCAGAACGTAAATGAATAGTATCTCGCAGATACATCATATTTTCCTTCCTCAAAATCTTAGTGCTAAAATCAATTTGCTGAACATGATGATTCATAATTGAATCGAACTGTTCAGACACATTAGCAACATTATTTGGGAGTTCAACCGTATCAACCCAACACTTTACAAAAGGGGAAATAATTAAATATCCATCATCGAATACAAAGTATACATTATTGGCGTAACAATTTTCATAGTGTTTCCCATTAACATCCACGGCATAAATAACCTGGCCATCTCCTGCCGGTTCAGCCATAACACTAATTATTTTTTTCCCCACAGCCTTCTCATAGCTGTCTATCCCCATGTATGGCCGTCCACTTGCTATCGCTTCGTATATTTTACATCCTCCATAATATATATTGTTTTTTTCTATATCACCATCACCGCCAGATTCGGCCCTCATTACCCATAGCGGTGATTCATCATCGTTATCATCAGCAAAAACAGGCATGTTTTCCCCATAGGCTGCGAGCATGATTTTGGTAGCCTCGATAATAGTTCTATCGAAAGTAGACAAGGCTATAGCTCTTAGACAAGCTTTTCCATAATCCCCTTCCTGCTTCATGACATCAAAACCATGCTCCAGGAAGAATTTTATAATTTCAATCATTGATTTCCCCACATTTGGGTTAAGGCTCTTCTCGCAAACAGCACATTGATAATACTCGCCCTCACTGCACTCCAAACACACTTTCTGGGTATAGTCGCCTGTTGCAGAGTGCCAATATCCCATCAATATCTCCGACAATACATTTTCATCCTTATCTTCGCCCTGGTCATTAACATCTGCACCCTTGCTAATAAGCTCCTCCGCAACCACAAAATTCGGTCTTCCCGAACGAAAAAGATTTATTAATTCATAGCTAAGCGGATTGTAGCCATATATTTTTTCCATAAGAGCACTCCTGCTTTTTTATCTTAAATATCAACTAGAGTCATTGGTTATTTCGCCCCCTTTTGCGTTTCTTCCTCCCCAAAACAAAAAAGACCTCCAAGGATTTCTCCTCAGAGGTCAAATTTTCTTATCGAACCCCCATCCGCTAATTCCTTCCCAATATGGCATTGAGTGCCCGTGGATTCTCCGCCAGGGCCTTCAACACCTGTTCCGAGGAAGCCTGGGTATTGAGCACGACCATGCCTCCACCGCTGTCCTCCTTGCCCATATCCCGCAGCAAATCCGTCTGCTGCGTCATAAGGCTTTCGAGCTTGGCATTCGGATTATCACGGTTCAGCACCTGTGCCTTCTTCGTCACCGAGGTCGAAATATGGGGCACATACGGCGTGGGTGCAATTGCACCGCCGCCTGCATATTTGCCGTAATTCATCCTGTCCAGAGTATCCTTGCCAATCCGCTTCGTAGCCTCAACTGTCATCACATATTCCCCGTTGGACAGGTAAACAAACCTGTCCTTATTGGCAATATAGGCAAGAATGGAATCACTCGTTCCCGTAGCTAGGCCTGGGATTACACCGCCATCGGCAAAATTCATGCCCCAGCGCACAAACATGGCCTTTAGCTGTATCCGCAAAAGCTGTTGCAGGGCAAAATTGCCAATCTCCCGCCACAAATCCTTAAAGTGTCCCGCACCGTGCGATACACAGACAGCGTATTTTCCTCATTTTCCATTTACTCCCCTCCATACAATCACCATTACACATGTGTACAATTACACCATTACAATGGTTAAATGACATAAAAAGGGCTTTTACCGCTAAAGTCAAATCCCTTCTCCTTATTCCACCACCTTGGAATTGGTAACCACGGCAAAGTCCTCTTTTCCCATCCCCAGGGTCAAGAATATTGACCGTAAGATTCGGCGTAGAAGCCTTGTCTCGTGCCGTCTCAATATCGAACTTGCCATCACAACGGACACGACGAGCATACAAATCAATCTAGTACTTATTGCCGTCCGAATCCTCCGTGCGGAACATCCAGTTGAACGTTGCTACCTCAGGCATGGCATTTTTGAGCATCGTCAGCCTTATACCATACCACATACTCACCCTCAACAGCCGAATAAGCAAAGGTTACCGCCCCTGTGGCCGTCACCGTCACCGCATCCGTTTTCTGCCCATCATGACCCACCACGGCAATCACAGCTAATGAGTTCATTATCCGTCTTGCGCAGCATTACCCGCCCCGTGCGTTTATTGCCAGTTGCCGTGATATCCACTCCCTGCGCAATAGCAAGCTAAGACAGCTTAACCACTCCGTCTTAAATGTCCTGGTATTCTCCGTCTGCGGGTCATTCTGACACTCCGAAGTCAGTCTGCGTTTCATCCAATATCTTCTTCATCGCATTAGCCATCCTCTCCCCCCCTTATTAACTATTTTCTGTTTTTACCGATAATATATTTAACATGTGTTTTATATTGTTTCAGAAAGGAATGATGTTTATGCCTACTCCACAGTTCGGTGATGTTATATTTGCAAACCATTTTGGTTACAATCATTATGGAATTTATTCTGGAAACAATAAAGTCATCCACTACTGTAAAGACGAAAGCGGTACTTGCAACGGCATTATCAAAGAAACCAGCCTTAATACCTTTCTTAATGGTGACACATTGTATATATGCCAATTTAACCAATCCACAATAAATAGCCTATGGAAATCTGGATTATTGATAGGAGGATTAGCTTTATTAGTCTCAAATCCCATTACTGCTGGTGCTGCTGTTGTTAGTAAATTTTTATTTGGAGCAAGTGTTCTAAAGAAAGCAAGTGATTTTATAGGCAATGATTCAGAAAAAAATCGTTCGGCTAAAAAAGTTTTTACCCCCCAAGAAACTGTCTCTAGGGCGCGTTCTGAAATCGGTAAAGGCGAATACAACCTTGTAGTCCATAATTGTGAACATTTTGCAATATGGTGTAAAACTGGTGTGGCTTCTTCTGAACAGGTAAAAAAAATAATACAAATGGTTTCTCCTATCCGAATTCCATGAATCATTCAATTACAGGTTAACCATTAAAACATTAAAATGGTATACCATTACTTTATACAGTACTTACGGTAATGCTCCTGAACCCGCTTCATCCGTGCCTTGGAGTAGAATTTCTGCTCCTTGAACCACTTGCCCAGAGGCTCTGATTTCTTGCTCCCATTACACTCCCCGCAGACAGGTACAATATTCTCCACCAAATCACCCCCCTGCGGATTATTCTTCGCCATCACCGTCTGTGGCACAATGTGCTCTGGTATCAACGGCACATCTCCCCGGCCACAATAAGCACACCTGTTCCCAAACTCCCGTTTCGTCCGCTCCCATTCCACGAGGTTTCCAAATGCACCATTCAGCGCTACCCAGCGCCCCGTCTGGCTCCGCACAATGGTCTCCGACTCCACCCCCGGCCACAAACTCCGTCATAACCTCCATCGGAATCCGCTCTATCAGCCATTCCTTCACCGTCACATGAATCGCCGGGAATACGGCA
>OCVV011215951.1_pt1 | contig 16482 bp, 30 predicted proteins | sample 1539721 | NCBI WGS metagenome assembly OCVV01 (sample SAMN02144230, study PRJEB22623) | gut metagenome | biome: sheep rumen | host: Ovis aries | place: New Zealand | reverse complement strand
AACCGGCAATAGCCTTTGACAATGCGAATTGCTTAATTAAAATAGCGTTGCTTTGTTCGTCTGCCGGCACGATATCGGTTATACGCTCCGTTACTTCGTACTTGTCCAGTTCTACAATGATGCGTTGCTGGATCTCGTCAGAAGCACAGCCGGCTTCTAGCAAGATCCCAAACAATGCATTTCTAAGATTATCTTTCCCGCTCATTTCTCAGCCCCGAAAACATGATCTTGAATTCTTATTTTGTTACGCCCGTTGATACCGCGCCTATCAAAATAAACGTATTTTGTGGAAGGCAACACCGGCGGTTCTGAGTAGACCAGCGCTAACGCCTTGTCCTGATCTGCGTTTGACTTCACACGGTTACGGCTTTTCCACGTCGCAAACTGTCCGCGCTTGCTAAGGACTCCAACAACGCCGCCTGATTGCCCCCAATCGTTATTACTAAGCATCCGGTTAAAGACAACTTCATACACGGCGCGTTGTCCGGTTATGTCCTGATTGTTAGCCTCAGCCCAAACAATATTTTTTAATATCCTTAAATCCTCATCGGACAAGTTATCAATAATGCCTTGATAAGGATTCGGCGCAAGCTTTACGATTGACTCGGATTCTTCCGGCGGCGCAATCCCAACCTCAACGGTTGCCGCTTGTGAGTGCGTAGCAATCACGACAATAACTGTTAAGCCGATTAGGCAACCAATTATAGCCTTAAGCAATAAATGGTCTTTTCTGTGGCTTCTGTGAGCCTGTATAAGCTCCGGTCTTTCAAACATAACTTTTTCACCTCCGTTAATCGCATGAACTGCCAATGTTTGTTAACAAATAAAACTTGCCGTCTTTTGCCTCAAGGCTTGCGCCGTAGTACCCATAGCCTAACGTGATGGACTCCGGCAAGCCGCGCTCTACTGTGCTGTTAAGTTCTCCGGCACTCATTGCCTTATATTCGGCAAACTGTTCCGGCGTTATTTCTTCCCTTAAAACTGTCATTACTTACCCCCAATGATGTTTGACGAAACAACGTTAACTTTTTCTTTGTTCAACGTCTCATGTAGCTTTTTGCGTTTGTACTCGCGCCTGTAGGTTTCAAGATAACCGCTTTCCAAATATCCCATGTACACGCCAAAGGATAACTTAAGCTCACGCGCCTCTTTCTCCCGCTCGGAAATACTCACGGCGGGTTTTGGCCTGTCCTTTTCGTGTGATACTTGCCGCCATGCGGTGCTTGAATAGTGATCATTAGCCTCCGACATTTGCGCGCCTCCTCGCCTCGCCATAATTGGCTAACCCAGCTTCACAAGTACAAGGATCTCCAACCATGCGTTCTTCATCATCCCGCCAAGTAATTAAGCCGGTATCTCCGCACCTTCTGCACTTGATAACGCGCTTTTGCCTTCCATCCGGCCCCGTCTCATATTGCGGCACAAACCTTTTATATTCTTTCGTCGGGTCTGCCGGTCGGTTCGGTATAAGCCGGATGATATCAGCGGGCGTTGGCTTAAACGGCTTTGATTCGATATATTTAATAACCGCGGTTTCGACCGTCGCGAAATCGTAATTCTTAAAGCTATCAAACCAAGCCTTTAAAGACTCAGGCGTTTCTATCATGTCTTTCCAAACACAATTGATTCTTTGCTTGATAAGCGCCATCTGTGTTACTGTCATTTCTTAGCATAGTCCCCCGTACCATATTCAGCTTCCAAGATTGCAACCAGTTCCTCGTCCGTCCATTTCTTTTTGGCATGGGGTTTGCTTATTTCTTCCCCTTCTTTATTATTCTTATTATTCTTATATCTGTTGTTAGTTGCTTGTTGGTTGCTTGTTGGTTGATTGTTAGGTTGATTGTTAGGTTGTTGGAACTTGTCGAACGAAACTACTGTAATTATGCGGATTTTGTTATCATTCCAGCTTGTTAGCTCGCCTGTTGAAATTAAGTGTTTTAGTGCTGTGCGGGTCTGTTGTACTGTTAAACCCGTTTCCTTAGCCAAACTTTTAATAGACGTGATAAATTGTCCGCGTTCGTAACTGTATCCGTGCCACTTTCCCGCCTTCCAATTAGCCTTCAGCAAACAATGGAGAAACAAAACCTTTGTGTTAACGTCTGTGTACCATTCCCAACGCGTTACGCGCCGGAATAGCTTTATATACTCGTTATTGCTATATTCCCACATTAGCCAAATTCCCCGCGCTCTAACCGTTCTTTCAAATCTCTATAAAGGATCTCTTTTATAAGCCTTCCGCTTGTGTCTTCCTTGCAAAACAGAAGATTCATGTTATAGCGAACCATATAAGCCGTTACGGAACCGACAAAGGCGTTTGCGTTGAACCGGCTTCTATATCTGCCGTTCACCAAGTTTTCAAAGTTGGCATTTTCGCAGATAAGATAAACCCGCGCCCCCGCCTCTGTTGCCCGCTGGAACTCGCGCCGGAACCGGTCACGGCTCGTTGTGAAGCATTGCGCTAGCTCGTCTAAATCCATCTTGCGTTCAATCACGCACGCCGGCTTTATCGTTTCTGCCGTGTCATAAAGCGGTTGCCCGTCGGGTAACACCGCATTATAGGCATAGTCCCCATAGCTAAGTGTTACCCGTTCATAAGGCACGCCGAAAGACTCATAGCGCCGCATGGCTCGTTTTGTAGGCTGTTCCCTACTGTCTACTAGCACGGAAAAGCTTTTTAAGACTTCCTTTTGCGTGAATATATCCATCATGCAAACGGTAAGCCGTTCGGGTCATCCGTCGGTATATCCATAAAGCCTTCATTGTTAACCGGACGTGGTGCGCTGTCGGATTTCTTCAACAGTTTGTCCGGCGGTAACTTATAATTGCCGGATCTGATTTTGTCCGTTGAGCAAAACCGTGCAAGGTTGGTGGACATTTTAAGACTTCCGTCTTTGCCTTCGTATTCACGGGCGTTAAACAGACCGCCGACAATCAGGCCCTTTAATGTTTGCTCGTTCCAGTTCCACCGATAGCCGGCGTTGCTTTCCTCCAACGCATCAATGGCGGTTCTGAATGTTTTCTTTGACCATCCGTCTTGCTCGGTGCCGTCATCGGTCGGAATGTTAAGCAAAAGGTTACAACCCCACCGCTTGTCCTCGTTGCTGTTGTTCTTGTATTGCTGGGCGTAAAAGTTAGCATATTCGCCCTCGATAATGTCGCATGAAAGCTTTAATGTTGTCTGATTATCGCGGTAATGCTCCACAGAAACGCCAAGGATTTTGACGATATAGCCGCCTTTCGGGAGCTGTTCAAAATCCGCATAGCCTTTAATGGTGTCGTAGTCGTGCCATCTTTGAATCATTCGTTTTTGTCCTCTCTTTCGTTGAATCCGTAATAATCCCTTATGACGGTATCGACCGCCTTAAGATCGTTTTCAATTTCTGCCTCGCTAAACATTTCTTCCGGCGTTTTCGTGATATCAAAACCCGTTGTCTGAGTCCTAAAGAAGTGCTTGCCGCTGTCGCTCATGCATCTAATGCAAATTGTTGTCATGCCTTCCAAGCAAACCTTGTTGTCGATTAAGCGCCCAATAGTGCGTAACTTTGTATTGCCGAAGTCGTCCACGTCCTCATGCATCAGGATATAAACGATAACATCCGGCGGGCACTCGTCCTTGATGCGTTTAACTAAGAAATACATAGAATCCGCGATGGAGTCATACATTTCAAAGCTTGCGTTGCCTTTTTTCGCCTTGTGGTTGTCCATAAATTTATGAGTCATCAGATAACCCGCGTCATCAATGACCGCCACTTTACACGGCATTTTCTTAATTTGCGTAATAATGGTGTCGATATTGTCCGACCGCATTTCATACTTAAAACGCTTCTTGAACGGCAACAATTTGCCCTCGATGTTAATAAATAAAATCTCATCTTCGGCAAAGTTCTTTAAGCTCCGGCTTTTGCCGGCTCCTGACTTGCCATAAACCAAAACGGGTATTGCCATGCTGAAACCTCCTTTTTTCAACCGTTTTCAACCGTTTTCAACCTTTTATCTGATCCTTAAGCTTTCGCCCTGTGCCAAGTGCGCTATGCCGTCTAAGTCTTTCCCGCTTCTCATGTCCACCAGCATTTGCTTTTTGTTAATTGTTGGGTCTGAGTAAACAAGGTATTCTTTCGGGATCGCGTCCAAGTCTGCCGTATCAATAACGACCGTCGGCGGGTTCTTCTGAATACCGAAGCTATAAAGCGCCGTCTTAAACTTCGTTTTGCCGGTTAAATACATAACCTCAGTTAATACCCGCTTCAGATATTCGGCGCGGTTCTCAAGCCCTCTACGGCGGTTTGCAATCCGCGTTTCCTCTGCTTTCAGCTTTTCGGCATCTGCCTTTAACTCGTTAATGATCACGGCGTAATTGTCGGCCTTTGCCTCAATCTCGCCCTCGATGCCTTCCAACGTGTCTCTTATGGCCTGTTCGTCTACGTCGGGATCTTCGGCCATGTCCAGCACCGCCAACCACTCGGCGCTTAAATCATGAATTGTTGTCATGTGTCGGGAACCTCCTACAATATTTTTCCGTTAACTCGTTAAGCTCGGCGCGCTTTGCCTCGATCTCGTTATAGAGCGCCGTTTCTGCTTCGATTTCCTCCGGCAGATAGCGGCAACAATCGCGGTGCATCTGTTCCAGCAAGTCAACCACCGTCTCAAAGCCGTAATCGGCATCAAGCCAAACCGTGTTATCGTATGTCACGCGGCATTTACTGTCATCGCTTGACCATCCATCACGGTATATCTGCACATTGATAGCCCCACAATGACCGCTATAGCTAAACATGGCTGTTGGCTTGTTGCCGGTTTCTTCCTGTGTCCGGTCTTCAATGCCGTTAACCGTTAAACACGCAAATAAGATATGCCACACAAGGTTTTTAATCGTGTCCACCTCATAAGGCGTGAATGTCGCTTTTTTTTCGTTCATTTTTTCCCCTTTCCTGATCACTTAAGTCACTTAAATAATGCCGGCACAAGCGTACTCGCCGCGTACCACGTCAGCACAAACAGCCAACCAACTAAAACAACTGTCATTGCGTTGTCTATAAACCGCTGGAAGTCAAAACCCCGTCTTTTTCTGAAAACCGCGTAACGGATGCCGCCCGCCGTTTCAATCTCGATCATTTCCCGTTTGTTACGCTTCATAGTCTTTACGCCTCCAATCGTAAGTACATTGTGAAAGCTCCATTAGCTTTAAAAGCTTGCCTAAAGGCATACCGTTAATTGATTGGCCGCTAACCAGCCGCGACATACTCGAAGGCACATAACCAAGCATCTTGCCCAGCTCCCGCCGGTTAACGCCGTTGATTCGGCACGCGCGTTCAATCATCAGCGGCACCTCATCCATGAATTGGTTTTTCGTCTTCATGTTTCCCCCGCTTGATACATTTTGTATCATTTTTCATCAAAAAAATTTACATCCTCAAACTTAACGCCTAGATAATTGCAAATCATAATGGCGTAGGTTACCGGCACTTTCTGCCCGCGATTTTCCCAATTGTTGACGGTTGACGGGCTAACGCCTATGGCTTCTGCGAGTTTTTCAACAGATACACCTTTAGCACGCCGCCACTCTTTCAATGTAAGCATTTATTCACCTCCCTTTGATTCAAATTTGTATCAAGGACATAATAAAACCGATTGATACAAAAATCAAGCATAAATTAATTGTTTTGTAGCAATATTGATTTATAATGGTTATAATCTAATCATGGAGGTAAACAGCTATGATTAAATCCAACTTAGGAAAAAATATTCAGCACTTCAGAAAATACGCGAATTTAACGCAACAAGAATTGGCTGACAAAGTCGGCGTTAGTCGGGCCACTATATCCTCTTGGGAGGTTGACCGGACAGAACCATCAATGGAAGATGTTAAGAAAATGGCGTCTGTTTTAGATTGTACTTTAAACGATATTATCGGGAACTCAAAAGAAGACTTAATTAAAGATAGAAATATTCAGATAATTCTTTCACTTGTTCAAAAGCTCGACAGCGAAAAGCAAGCCGATGTTATAAGATATCTGCAATATCTGATTTACACCGCACGAACGGAGGGTTAACAATGGAAACTTTTAAAAAACTCAAGTCCGGCAACTGGAACCTTTACAAATACGATTACACGGACGAAACCGGCAAGCGCCACTATAAAAGCTTCACAGCGCCCACAAAAGCCGAAATAAGGCGCATGGTTTCAAAGTGGACAGATTCACGCACGAAGCGCCCCGCGGCTGTTCTTGTGCTTTCTGATGCCGCACAGGGCTATTTTGACTTGAAAGCCTCCGTGTTATCTCCGTCAACCTTACGCGGATACAAAGGCATCAAGAAAAACTATATAGATGGTCACACAATCGGGCGCACGCCGGTTAATAAGCTTAACAGCCAAATCGTGCAAGCGTGGGTGTCATGGATTGCCGCCAAGCACTCACCAAAGACAATAAGAAACGCTTATGGTCTTCTAACGGCCGTGATGGACGTTTACGCCCCTGATACGCGTTTAGCTATAACTTTACCGCAGAAGGCAAAACAAACGCTCAGATGCCCCAATGAAAGCGATATACAGGCGGTTTTGGCTGAGATAAGAGCGGCAAAAGACAAGAATTTAGAAATCGCGGTTTTGCTGGGCGCGTTTGTGCCGGCGCGGCGTTCGGAAATTGCCGCCTTGACTTATGCGGACATTGACGGCACGACAATTAATATTAATAAGGCAATGGTACACGATGCGGCTAACAACTGGATTGTGAAGGCAACCAAAACCACAGACTCAACGCGCTCTGTAGAAGTTCCGGCGTTTGTTACGGATCTGATCGGCACCGGCACGGGCCGCGTTGTACCTTTGACACCGGACTATATCACAAACAAGTTCCATGATTATGTCATGGCATCCGGCGTTGAGCCTTTCCGTTTTCACGATCTCCGGCATTATGGCGCATCAATCCTTTTAACTATAATGTCTTCTCGTTACGTCCAAGACCGCGGCGGCTGGTCATCGCCGTACACAATGAACCGTGTTTATAACAACGTTATCGACTTAGAAAAGGCGCGACAGACTAAAAAAGCGCTTGCCATGTTTGACCAGTTCAAGGCGTAAAAATCCATGCGGGTTTTTGCAATATGTATTGCATTTCATATTGCATTTGGATTGAATGTATTGCATTTCTATTGATTTCTCACGCCAATTACTTAGCATCAGCATCTTTAAATTTTGGCTAAAGAAAAGGGGAAATGACCATTTATAGCCATTTCCCCGAAGATGCCGGCGGCGGGACTTGAACCCGCATTGTTAGCGCTTGAAACGCCTTATTTTAAGCCATTTTGAAATTTTTGTATTGCACGGTTTATTGCAAACTTTTCACAAGGTTTTCAAAAACCGACATTATACTTTTGCTTTGTGACGTGAATATTTTAGTCTCTCGACAGAATTTCGTCAATCATTCCTATAATATATTTCGGGCACTCGCGCGCCGTTGCCTTGCCTTCATCTGCCGCCCATCCCTGAATGGTTCTGTACGGGATATCAAAGCGGCGGGATAACTCAGCCATGGTTACATGATACTTTGTCATGATATCGCGGATTGTTTCCGGTTCTTCTGCAAGACTTTCCAAAACCGCGTTCACGTCTTTGATGGTCTTGCACTCGCTCACATAGTCATATAACGCCTGATCGGATTCGACAAAAACCCGCGCCGCCCGTGTCGATAACTTTCTAATATCCAACGCTTGGAACTCTTTAAAAGTCATGTTGTGCTTTCCTTTCTTTTATTCAATCTCGACCAAACCGCCGACGCCCTCGCGTCCCCACTTCAGCAACGTTTCAAAATATTCGTCGAAATCGTCCGCGGTGCTTGCTTCATCCTTGTACATTTCAAAATATTCGCGCACTTCCTCAAGCGTGAACACGAAACCCGTGTCGATGTTTTTGTATTTCTTCATGTTTTCATCCTTTCCCCCGTCAGGCTGTTAGGTCAGCCGATTTATCAAAGCGGATTTATTGCCGTCCAGTCGTTTTGACGGATTACGTCAGCAATTGCGTCGAATGCTTTTCCATTTCGTTTGTGTTCAGAATGAATGTTGTCGTCAATCCGCAACTCATAGTGTCCGTTGTCAATCGGGGATATATGACCGAAGGTCACTTCGACTTTGTGCTTCTGCCCCGTCTTCCGGTCGTAAAAGTTCTGTGAATGAACAAGTATCATGTTGCCCCCCCTTTCTTATTTTTCTTCAAAATCTTCTATCAGCTTAAAAACTTCTTCCAGGTTGAACGGTTTCTCGCTTGCTTTTGTTGCTTCCATATCAAGCATTTGATCGATATGGTTTTGTTCGCTTTTATGTTGCCATGCAAGCGGCTCGTTTCCTTTGCTTCTGTTTTCTATTACGGTGTAACGCATTCCGCGATATTCGTATTCAAGTTCAATGATGTGCTGTCCGAATCTTGTATAGCTGTATTTGCTTAAGAACTTCGCTTTTAACATTTCTGTTTCTCCCTTCCTTATCTGTCTCTTATTATACACTCATTGAACGCATATTTCAATAGCGCTTATGTTCATTGCGTGTATTTTTATGGAAACAAAAAAAGACGGAATAGCTGTTAAACTATCCCGCCTTACGCCTGTAGTACATCGAAGCTTTATAAAGTTTCGCTACAATATGGAACTGTGGAATGTGCGGCAGACCTAAATAAATTTATTCTGCCACTCAAGTATATACTTAAGTATATTTCCGTGCAATAAAAAAAGCCCCTGTGAGTATGGAAACCCACAGAGGCAAAAGAAAGAGGAAAACAAGACGGCCAATTAATAAAGGATAACACCCGCCGCGCTGATGCGCTCGCGTTCTATCATCCATCCGTTTTTATCAAAGGCAAACTCACACCCGTTTATATCCTTAACGGTTGAAACAGGATAAGCGCCGTTTTCAATATACCAATAATTTAACCGCGTATCGGTTTGCGGTTCTTTTATCCATCCTTTAACCCATTTGCGTGAAATCCAGCCGCGCGAAATGCGGAACCACTCGCCACACTTCGCCGTTGCTTCTACAATAGACCCTTTAGCAAGCGCACCGACAACAGGGTAATTAGTACCAGCGCCGGCACGGATGTTTAACGCACGCTCTGCCGTAACTGTCAAAGTGGCTTCAATCGGGTATTCCGGCATGACCTCAGGAATGCTAAACACGCCCTCAACGTGCCCGATCTGTTCCGGCCGCTGTGGATCGTTCCCGCGATATAAAAGAAAATCACCGATTTTTAAGCACTCAGGGTTTACGATGTGCCCACGCTGGATATCTGCCGGCACGGTTGAAAAAAGATTGCTTTCGTAAATCCCCGCCGTGTTAAGCAAAGAAACGTTATAGCCGATTTCTTGAAGTGTCGCGCAAAGGCTTGAAGAACAATCAGAGTAATACTGATTACCGTAAGGCTTATAAACATATTGCCGCAACGCCTGACTATAGTTATTGCGTCCAAGTATAGTTTTATACTTGTCCGTGAACTTTTTGCGGTTGTTGTCGGTCAAATCTTTAAAACGCCGGATGCATACCAGCTCACGCCGCCGCCCGTTGTCCGCAAAGGATCTATAACGACTCTCGTTATACGTCTTCAAATTCTTAGTTGAAGGCTTACCGGAACCGTGACCGCATATAATTATATCAGCCTCACGCATCTTTCGGCACCTCAGGCAATCCGGCAAGGCTGGTTAATATCGACAGAATGCCGGCAAGCACGGAAGCGGAAACGACCATAGACCAATTAACCTCAGACATAACGGCAGAAGTGCCAATGGTAGCTATTGCGGTCTGTGCTACGGTCTTAATTGCCCTGATACCAGCGGCATAAATCCACGCCTTTTTCTTAACATTACTCATAAATCATGCGCCTCCAAATCTTGCAAAATCATCTTAATAATGATTACTTCAATTTCTGTTAAGCCCTCAAATTCTGCGTCACTCATCTTTTTTCTAAATCCTCTATGCGGTGATTAATGACTTTAATTTGTTCCTCAACAACCGGCATCCGGCGCGCAAAGTTGTTATGATCGCGAACCTCACGCGTTAAAGCATCTATGCGTTCTTCCATAACGGCTTGTTTGGCGTTGTTGCTGACTATTACCCCCGCCAACGTTATAGCGCCGGTTATGACCGCCGTAATTACGGACGAAATAATAGCCGCGTCCAAGATTACGCCTCACTTTCAACGACGTGTGTATAACACTCGTGCTTTAACGGGAAACCTTCGTTGCTAAACATAATAGCCGCGTGCTTCGGCAATGTGGACAGCGCCGCGGCCGCTAAGATGGTATGATAGCACGCCTCAGCCTCTGCGATTGAGTCGTAGGCGTTTACGATGTTGCCAACAACGCCATCTGTGTTTGTTTGAAGCTCTACAACAACATATCTAGGTTCCATGTTTTATTCTCCTTTCATGGTTAAGCCTTGACTAATTTTTGACTAAAATTCAACTTTGTTAACTAAAACAACTTTTTACTATTGTCCCTCAATTGATTTTCAACTGTCCATCAATTGTTCCACAGTTTTTCCTCAACTACTTGCAGAAAAGGAATCACATACGTCTCCATATCTCATCAGCGGTCTTTTTCCCGTACTTTTTGCAGTCACGCTTATAATCAATCCATTGCCCCAAAGGGAGAAGAAGAATTGCCCCGATCCATCCGAATACTAAAAAAGCTAAAGCATCAATTATTGGAGTTCCCAAAAACATTTTTTCACATCTCCTTTGCAGAAAAGGAATCTTTATCGTACTCTGCACAAGGTACGCTAACGCCATATTTAAGCGGTGGCACTGTCGCAGAGAATTACTGCATAAGGCGTGGAAATTCTGTCAATTTCATCTTCAGACAGTATGGCTTGTCAGCAACGGCGAATGGACAAGTTGCCACACTGCCAGAAGGATTTCGCCCTGTATATGGCAGGCGTGGATTTGTGGCGTATGTATACATCGGAGATACTGCAGTACCGATGGTATGTGAGATTTTTGCAAGCGGGGCAGTTAGTATAACGTATTCATCCAGTAAAACAATGGCTCAGGTCTGCGTTACTGGAACATTTGAGATTTAAAGGCGAATAGCCTCTAAATAATCAAACCTTACATCGCTTGAAAGGACTTGCGATTCTGTCGCTCTTGCTTGTACTCGAAGTGTTGTCTGTCCCGTGAACGAAATAATTCTCAAGACAGAATCTCCGCTACTTGTTCCAGAGTCTACGCCTCCTGCGTCATCTCTGATATAGACGCCGTTATGCCTTGTCAGAGAACCGAGTTGTGCATGGATAATGTATACTCCTGCAGGAATCGTGATTGTGCCGTTTAGGTCTGTCCAATTAGTTCCGACAGTTCCAGTAATAACGGTTCTCTGCGAAGACCCGATTGTCGATAAAGATTCCTTTACGGTCTTGATTTCGTTGCCCACATTGGTGTTGGTGCAGTTACTGTCAGGTGTGATTGTGCCGCCAGTGGCAATAGCGTTTGTGACGCTGTAAAGAATGCCATTCAGCACCAAAAGCTCACCGACCACATAGTTTTTTGATGCCACATTGCTGCTTTCAACAGTGGCAATATTTGAGCTGTCTGATTTGCCATACAGAGCCGCATCCGCTTTGTCAGCATTCGCATTGAAGACATCGACATTGTAGATGTCTGTCTGTGCAGGCTTTTCCAGATTATAGTGATTTGTATAGGTTGCCATGTTAACTCCTTATGTTATCCAAATGCGCTGGAAAACAGTGCTGTAGTTTGATGCCGCATTCCTGACTCCAAAGTATCTGCCGTCAGCATACTGTGAGTGCGCTGTTGCAATATCCATGAATGTTGTTCCAACAGAAAAGGTCTGTGCAGTTACACTCTGCCAATTCTCTTGCAAATCAAGTACAGAAACATCTCTTGTGCCATCGGTTACCCTGATTGTTGCATGGAATGTTTTGCCAGTATAAGTTGAGGCAGTTCTTACCCAATCCTGATTTAATTCAAAGTTATCCGCATTCCATGTAGGTTGACCATAACGGAATGAAAGACCATTTGCATACCATCCTCTGTTGTACAGATCGTTGGAATAGTGGCTTGTGCCATTGACCCAATTGATTGCCCATGATGCAGATTTGTTGGTGATTGAGCCATCAGACCACTGAGTGTTGGCAGGGTATCTCAATGCCCATGTGATGGTGTAAGAGCCAAGCGCAGAGGTCGAGGTTGTGCCACTCTGGGTCTCATAGGTGGAGTTGTATCCAGATATGGTCACAGACCTTGTAGTGCCTTCGATAAATGCAAATGACCTTGAGCTGGAAATGCTCGGAGCAGCCAGAGACAGCTTGCTGACCGACCATGTCGCTGACTTTGTTCCAGTTGTGCCATCAGACCATGTGGTTGAGTCTGGATACCGCAGTGACCATGTGACAGTGAATGTGCCTGCGGATGTGCTGGATGCAGTGCCGCCCTGAGACTCATATGTGCTATTGAATCCATTCACTGTCGGAGCAAAGGTCTTGCTGACCGCCCATGTATAGGATGTATTAGAAAGGCTCGGAACAGTCAGAGACCGCTTTGCAATCGACCATGTGAGATTAACAGGAGCGGTCGAACCATCTGCCCATGCATATCCCCTTTTGAGGGTATAGGTCGCAGTGTATGTGCCTGCAACAGTGGCGCTGGTAGTGCCACTCTGGGTCATTGCCGAAGCATCATAGCCGGTTATGGTCGGTGTTTTCGCCGTGTTGTCAAAGGTAAAGGAACCGCTTAACGTAGGCTTTGCAACGTATACCGTAGCCTCATAAATCATTGTGCCATGATAATAGATATAATCTAACTTCGTGCCGTGATAATAAGCGTCTTCTATTTCTGTGCCATGAAAAAAAAGGCTCATAACAGCCCCCTTTATGCGTCAATATAAAGCGTTGTGCCGACAAGTCTAAACTTGCTTTCGGGCATCCAATCAACGGCAACATTGTTTGTAAGCGGCGTGAAGGAATCAGCACCGGAAACCGAAACGTGATAGGTTGCCAATTCATACTGATAGACCGTGCCGCCCTCGTCCAAATCGTCTTGCTGTGCTACCGGATAGCCGGAAGAACTTGTTAAGGTTTTTATGGTTCCCTGTAAAAAGTCTGTCTCCGTGTTGGTCTTGCTCAGATCTATTTCAAAAACAACCTTGCAATACAGTTCACCACTTACAACGGTCTGAAGCGGTACCGTCTGCGTGCCTATGATTTGAACTTGACGCCCGCAGATAAGCATATAACCCGCGGCAATGTACATATTAGAAGCGTCCGAAGTGATTTCACACCCTTGCGTTATGCCGGTCTGCTTGCCGCTAAAGACGTTCATAAAGTGCCCCATATTAGCGGCGCTTATTGTTTGCTCGTCAAATGTAATGCCCTTGATCATGATTGTTTACCTCTGATTTTTTCAATAAGTGTAACTTTCAGCTTGCCAAAAGAAATATTGGTAAAACGTGAATTGCTCGTTATGGTTCTTGCCGTCACCAAAGAAGACCGCACGCCCGACTTAGTTTTTATGTTCGTTGTGCGCCCGATGTAAAAATTACGATAGTCGTATAACTTGGAATCCATGTACAAAGAAAAGTTTATCTTGTGTGAATAGCTGTTCTTTGCAAATTCATCAATTACCTTTTGATACATTTCGTCCTCTGTTTCGGCTTCTATGACCATCGATTTAGTAGCTCCAAGCGCCCTATTAGGGTCTGTGCCGTCTGTGGTTATTGACCGGTTAGCAAGCATATAATAAGTGCGGTAATATGTCGCTATAGGCTCGTCAGCGCCCTGTTCCATCTGATCCCAGCGCACGTTAATTTTTGTCAGCGCGTCAACAGAATAAGTTTCTTCGTAGCCGGATATATCCGTCAAAAGTACGTCGATGCTTTCCGCGGCTTGTGTGTCTCGGTAAACCGTGATGATTAGCTTATTATCAACGGTAAAATCGAAGTCAACATAGATTGAGTAGAACTCTAACGCGTTTCCAAGGTAAGTTTTTAGATTATACGCGCCGTCGGTTAAGCTAACTGTGGTGCTTACCTTTGCCGCTATTGGCGTATGTGTTATAGCGTTGACCGTCAAATAACTGCGGTCTAGCATGGCATCACCTGAGTTAATCCAATTGTCGGTAATTGCTTGCGCTATAAAGTCTTCTATGCCGGTGCTGGATATGAGCGCTTCATTAACAATAAAAATTGGTCTGCTAAAAAGGTTCTCTTTTTGCAAAAGCGTTATTGTATACGCCTCGCTGTCTGAGTCTGATGCGTAGTTTTCGCAGATTCCAATAAAAACTGTGTCGCCGGCACACTTGCAAATAACAAAGTCATCGTGTTCTATATTAGGCATTCGCGCCGTTACTATCTGAGACTTATTAGAAAACTCCGTATCTGTCTTAAATTCAAATGTTTCAAACTCTAGTAAGTCTTTAATTAATAGCGTTTCGGCATCCAGTACATACGCTAAGAGCTTGCCCGACTCGGTAATTTTACCCAGCGGGCTAATTTCTTCCGTGTGCGAATGCAACCACGCGTGCGTATACCTTGCTAATTGCGCGTGTGTGTACGCATTTAGCATTTTGTGCGTGTCGTATATAGTCCTTAAAGGCATATAACGCCCCCTTAAACCGCCCTAAACAGCTTTTGCATAGAAATTATGATTGGCTGAGTTATCGGCGTTTCTGCTTCAAATTTAAGCTCACATTCACCAATAGGGATTTTGAAAAAGTTATTATTGTTAATGTTTAACCCGCTGATAAGGTTTGTTTTCGTGCCGGCTCCATCATCAGCGTAAATATACAAATCGCCGTCAACAGATGAGTAGTTGATTGTTTCGCCCGCGTCTGCTTCTCCGACTATATCAATGCGGGCCGTTTCCTCTCCGTCTACAAGAAGTATCATTGACGGATTAACGATTGCCCCATGAAAGACCACCGTAAAAGGCGCTTCAACTGAACCGTCATTACTGATATTTACGGATCCGCCAACAACGGATTGAAAGCGCGACGGGAATTTGTACGGATAGCGTAACACGTCCCCTTCACTATCAACCGATATAGAAAAGCGGGTAACGTTGTTTGAGTACCACAGGCCCCGCGTGATCATTGTGACCGGACATTGTAACACGTTGCCTTCACCAATCTCGGTCTTTTCGTAGTTAACTAAATCCACGTCACGCAGATATTCACCGGCCTTTGTGGTATAGACAAGCGTAAGCCTTGAAGATGTTCTGACGAACTTTAAAAAATCAGCCGCCGCCTCGTATGGTGAAGCGGCGGTGAAAATCACGGTGCCGGTTATTTCCATCTGCTTATCTTTCATATAATTACGCACCCAACTATAACCAAGGCGCATAAAACTATAATCCATTTCATAGCCTAGCCCGTCAGGCTCAAACAGAAATGCCGTGTTTGGGATGTTCAAATTATATTCACGGCTATATTCATTTCTTAATTTGAATTGACGAATCATTATAACATTGCTCCCAATTCACTATTGATTCTAGAGGCAATCAACCGCCCGTCTAAGTATGTGTTGCTGGTTACATTAACCGTTGCCATACCGCCGGACATATCACCGGACATAGTGCCGGCAAGTGTCTGCAACTGGTCGGTGACTAAGTGCGCGTTATCTTTGATGCCCTGTGCATACAGTTTCATCATATCCGGCGCGAACGTGTGGAAATTGGACAGCGGGCCTTTCTCCGGCTCTGAAAATCCGATAAAATCCGCGATGCCTCCTGCAAAGTCTGACACGGTATTCTTAAGACTTTCCCACTTGGATTTCAAACCATCAACAAAGTTTGCAATTAAATCTTTGCCCCATTGTAAAGCCTTGCTTGGAAGTTCTTTTATAAAGTCCATAGCCGCGCCAATGTTGGTTGTAATAGTTTCTTTTACAAGGTTAATCTTTTCTTTGATGCCATCAACCATGTTTTGTACTGTGGTTTTAATGGCGTTCCAAATCTCGGTAACCTTATCTTTAAAGGCGTTCCAAACGGTTTCCCAAATGCCTTTAACGATCTGTAATACGTTATCAATAACGGTTTTGACCGCGTTTATAGCCGCTTCAATGACCGTTTTAATGCCGTTCCATAAATCTGTTGCAAGCTTCTTAATGCCTTCCCATGCGCCCTGCCAATCGCCGCGAATAACGGCCATGACAACGTTTAGAACGTTCTGTATAAGCTGGATGGCAACAGAAATTTCAGTAAAGATAAAATTCCAAATGGATTTAGCAATATTTAGAATATTATCCCCCCATGCTTGCCATGCGGCTTGCACAACCTGAATAAATGCTTTGATAATAGATTTAATCAGTTCAATAACAGTTCCGATAACTGTTTTAATCTGTTCCCAAATGGCGTTAACCTTGTTTCTAAAATCTTCGTTTGTTGCGTACAGAGCAACCAGCGCAACACCCAGCGCCGCAATTACCGCTATAACCGCCAAAACAGGCGCAGAAAGCCCCGTTATCATTGGTATTAGGGTTGTAGTAACAA
>OCVV011077634.1_pt1 | contig 16484 bp, 17 predicted proteins | sample 1539721 | NCBI WGS metagenome assembly OCVV01 (sample SAMN02144230, study PRJEB22623) | gut metagenome | biome: sheep rumen | host: Ovis aries | place: New Zealand | reverse complement strand
TGTGCTAGTGTTGAATCTTTACAAGGAGCCATTGATAATGGAAATTTGACAACTGAACAAATAACACTATTAGTAAATGCAGGAATTGTTACCGAATATACTAATGGAACAACTAGCACATGGGTAAATGGAAGGACAGTATTCACCACAACAGAATGGAATAGTTTTCAAAATAGTGAAACACCAATATCATTTAAAATAAAAGCCGAAAGTAATGAAGGAATATGGGTAGATGCACCACCAAGACCAGCATATCAAGTAATTAATGAAGTGTCTAATCTTGAAAATGTTGCTGGTGCTAAAAGATATGTTGGAGCAAGTCCAAATAATTATGTGATATTTAATGACGAGCAATGGAGAATAATTGGTGTATATGGTGACAAAGTAAAGATAGTAAAAGCAACCCCATCAACGACTTCACAAAGATTTAATGGTTCATCACGTGATAATTCCTGGGAAGGAAGCGAATTAGAAGAGTATTTAAATGATACTTATTTTCCAACTTTAAGTGAAAAGGCACAAGAAATGGTTGATGAAAATGGCGTTTGGCATATTGGAACTTCAACTACTAGTGAAAATGCAAGTGCAGCATATACAAGTGAAAGTTCTGTTGTGTGGACAGGAAAAGTAGGGTTAGTAACAAGTTATGAATATCTATACGCTGCGTTAAATGATGGCATATGTTGGACAACTTTTGGAAGTAGCTATGATGGCTCTTCATCGTGTTGTGATAAAGACTGGTTGTGGACTACTTTGACAGATAATGCTTGGACAATTAATTCTGTTAGAAATCAAACTAGTTATGTTTTGGGTGTACAAAATGGACATGTAAGTAATAATTATTTTACAAATAAATATGTTGCATCCCCGGTAGTTTACTTAAAGAAAGAAGTAATTATAACAGGAGGAAATGGAGAACCCAATGGTAAAGAATATACACTAAGTTATAAAGCACTATAGAATAATTAAATAATTTGTTTTTGGCATTAATTTAGGGAACTAGTAATAGTTCTTTTTTTTAATACATATTTTTTTAGTGAGGTGTTTTATGAAAAAAATATTATGTGTTTTTCTAATAATTATGAGTGTGTTTAAAGTAAATGCACAGGAGTTAGTTCCTAATGCAAAAAGTGCTATTTTAATTGATCCTGAGTCTAAAAAAATATTATATGAAAAAAATATTTATGATGAAGTAAGTATTGCGTCACTTACTAAAATGATGGGATTAATTTTAATTTTTGAACAAATTGATGCTGAAAAAATTAAGTACACAGATAAAGTTGTTGCATCAAGTAATGCTGCCAATATGGGCGGAAGTCAAATATGGCTCTCAGCTGGAGAAGAAATGACAGTTGATGAATTATTAAAAGGAATTATTATGGCATCAGGTAATGATGCAATAGTCGCTATGGCAGAGTATGTTGCTGGAAGTGAAGAGGAATTTGTTAAAATGATGAATAATAAAGTTAAAGAATTAAATCTAGTACATACACATTTTGTAAATCCCACCGGATTAGATGAAAAAGGTCATTATTCATCAGCTTATGATTTAGCTATTATAGCAAGTGAATTAATGAAACATGAAGGCGTCTTTAAATATACAACATTATATGAAGATTATTTAAGAAAAAATACAAGTAATAAGTTTTGGCTTGTTAATACCAATAAATTAATTAAAACATACAAAGGTGCCGATGGACTTAAAACGGGAATGACTGATGATGCAGGCTATTGTATGGCAGTAACAGCTAAACGTGATGGTATGAGAATATTGGCAATCGTCTTGGGAGAAAAAGAAGGTAAAGTAAGAAATAATGAAACGGCTAATTTATTAGATTATGGGTTTAATAATTATGAAGTAACTACTATTAAGAAAAAGGGTGATAAGGTTGGCGAAATTTTCTTTGATAAAGCTATTCCGGAAAAAATAGATGTTACCATAAGTGATGATATATCAATTATTCAAAAAAAAGGTGAAACGAAAAAAGAATATAAAAGTGAAGTTAAATTAGACACAATGAAACTTCCTATTATAAGTGGTGAGGTAATAGGAAAATTATTGATTAAAGATGGTAATAATATTATTAAAGAAGTTGATTTGAAAAGTAATCAAAATATGGAAAAACGCAGTTTTCTCAATTTATTTGGAAATATATTAAAATCAATGTATACTGGTGATTTAATTAATTCATAGTTTGATAATAAAATCATTTATATAGTAAATATCTATTTATATTAATAGACTTTTAATGGAACTTTTGATAAAATAATGGTGGTGATGAATGTGAGAGAAAAACTAGAAGAATTATTAAATAATGCATATGCTAAATATTCTAATTATCAGGTGGCATGTATTTGTGTTATGAATGATGGAAGAGAATTTAAGGGAGTTAATGTTGAAAATGCCAGTTTTGGTGCTACTATTTGTGCAGAACGTGTGGCTATAACAAGTGCTATAGCTTCTGGTGCACGAAAAGGAGATTTTAATAGCCTTCACGTAATGGTAAAAAGTGATAAAATAGGTACACCATGTTTTATGTGCCGTCAAGTGATTACTGAATTTTTTAATAATGATAGTAAGGTTTATTTGTATAGTAATAAAGATGTTGAAGTATACAAAGTGTCAGACTTATGTCCTCATCCATTTAATGAGGATAATTTATGAAAAGTGGAATGGTAAGTATTGTTGGTCGTCCTAATGTTGGTAAAAGTACATTACTTAATGAAATATTAGCTAAAAAAATAGCTATTACTTCTGATAAAATGGGAACAACAAGAAATATTATTCTTGGAGTATATAATGATGATGATTCACAAATAGTTTTTGTTGATACTCCAGGAATTCATAAACCTCAAGATAAACTAGGTAAGATATTAAATGACAAAGCCTATTTAATGACTAATTCTATTGACTTAATTTTATTTATGGTTGATATATCAAAAGGGTTTGGTAAAGGAGATCATTTTGTTCTTGAAAAAATAAAGGACACTCATACGAAAGTTATTTTACTGTTAAATAAAATTGACTGTCTAAAAAAAGAAGAATTAATAAAAAGAATAGATGAAATTAAAGATGAATATGATTTTACAGAGATTATTCCAATATCGGCAACTAAAGGTATTAACATCAAAGATTTAATTAAAACAATAAAAAAATATTTACCAAATGATAATAAATATTATGATGATGATTATTTAACTAATCAGCCTAAATCATTAATTATAACAGAAAGAGTTCGTGAAAAGGTTCTTCGTTTAACACGTGATGAAGTACCACATACAGTAACCTGTGTATTAACACATTTTGATGAAGATGAAAGACTTTTATCAGCTGATGTAACGATTATTGTAGACCGAGAAAATCTTAAAAAAATTATAATAGGTAAAAATGGTTCACTATTAAAAGAAATAGGTACAAAAGCACGAATTGATTTAGAAGAATTTTTTAATAAGAAAGTTTTCTTATCACTTTATGTAAAAGTAATTAAAAATTGGAGAGAAAAAGAAAAGACAATTATTGAACTAGGATTAAAAGATGATTTAGATGAATAATAGTAAAGATTAATCACATTATAATAGTGGTGATAAAATGAAAAAACTACTATGGAATTTATTTAATAAGACAGGTAATATTAATTATTATTTGTTATTAAGTAAAATGAGGAGTCGAAATGAGACTAAAAACAAAAGGAATCGTTCTTTCTGAAATTCCCTATGGTGAAACAAGTAAAATATTAAATGTTTTAACATGTGATTTTGGGCTTATTGGAATAATTTCCAAAGGATCAAGGAACGTTAAAAATAAACTACGGGGAGTAAGTAATAAAATGTGCTATTCAGAATATACCATTAGTTATAAGGAAAATGGTCTTAGTACACTAATTGAGGGGAATATCATTAATTCTTTTAAAAATATATATACTGATATGAAAAAGGCTATGTATACGTTTTATTTAATGGATTTAACATACCAGGTTTTAAAAGAGAATAATAATAAAGATATTTATAACTTATTAGTACCATCATTAATTAAAATTAATGATGGATTAAGTCCTGAATTAATTAGTAATATTGTTGAACTTAAACTATTAGATTATTTGGGAGTATCATTAAATCTTTCTTCTTGCGTTTCATGTGGAAAGACAAAAGATTTAATTACTATTGATTTATCTAATGGTGGAGTAATATGTCAGGATTGTTATCATGAAGGTTATATTATGAATCCTAAAGCATTATATTTAATGCAATTATTACAAAAAATAGACTTATTAAAGTTAGAAACACTAGAAATTACCGATGATGATATTTTTAAAGAAATCAATCAGTTTATTCATGAATATTACAATAGTTACACAGGTATATATTTAAAAAAGAAAGAAAATGTTAATATTTAACTAATCAAAATCTATTGAACGAATCGTTTAATAGATTTTTTATAATAGACAAGTTTAGATTACTTTTAATATTTGATAAGATGTACCAATAAAATAATTTATCTTGCTTATTGCCGATAACACTTTATAATGCTATAATATTAACTGGATGAGGGTTTATATATGAAAGATGAAATACTTAAATTATTAGAAAAGGGAAAAGCCTTAGATTTTTTTGAAATTAGCAAATGTCTTGGTTATACCAAAGAAATGGATGAATTACTTGCAAGTACTTTAACAGAAATGGTTAATAATTATGATTTACATTTATCCAATAAAGGACGCTACATGTTATTTAGAAATAATGAAAAAAACAACAATTACTTTAAAGGTAAATTTATGGATACTAATTCGACTTTTGGTTTTGTTAGAGTAGATGGCATTCCTGATGATATTTTTATTCATGGTAGTAAGACAATGGGAGCTATTTCTGGTGATACAGTATTAGTATATCTTACAAAGAATGCTAAAAATGGCAAAAAAATGGAAGGCGAAATTGTTAAAATAATTAATCGTGAACTTAAAACACGTGTGGGAGAAGTTTACCATTATAATGGTAAAACAATGGTATCTTTGGATGATAAGAAATTTAAAAAACTTATTTATTTAAAAGATTCTCCTTCATCAAGAAGATTAGTTGATGGAGATAAAGTAATTGTTTCATTTATGGGTTCTAAAGAAGATAATGATTATATTAATGCAACCCTTGTAAAAAGAATAGGTCATATAACTGACCCAGGTATTGATATTTTATCTATTATAGCTGATCATGAAATAGAGACTGAGTTTACTGATAGTTATCAAGATGAATTAGTAAAATTACCGACAGAAGTTACGGAACATGATTTAGCTGGACGACGTGATTTACGCCATATGAAAATTTTTACTATTGATGGTGATGATACTAAGGATATTGATGATGCGATAAGTATTGAAAAACTAGATAATGGTAATTACAAATTAGGTGTTCATATAGCTGATGTTAGCCATTATATTAAAGAAGGCAGTGTTCTTGATTTAGAAGCTCGAAAAAGAGGTACAAGTACATATTTGGTGGATAGGGTTATTCCTATGTTTCATCATCAAATATCAAACGGTATTTGTTCTTTAAACCCTAATACTGATAGGCTTACTATCTCTTGTATGATGGAAATTGATCATGATGGTAAACTTGTTGACTATGAAATATATCCAAGTGTTATTCATTCTCGTAAGCAAATGACATATCGATGTGTTAATCAAATCTTAGAGGAAGATACAATTCCAGAAGGATATGAAGACTTTAGTAAAGAGTTACTTGAAATGAATAAACTAGCCCATATCATTCGTAATGAAAGAAGAAAGCGTGGAGCTATTGATTTTGATACCGACGAGGCTAAAATAATTGCTGATGCACAAGGTGTTCCAACTGATGTAATATTACGTGATCGTGGTGAAGGTGAAAAATTAATTGAAGACTTTATGGTACGAGCTAATGAAACTGTAGCAAGTCACTTCTTTTATATGGATTTACCAAGTTTATATCGTATTCATGGTATGCCTGATGAAGAAAGATTAAAGAAATTCTTAGCTATTTTAAATGGACTTGGTATAAGTATTAAAAGTGATTTGAGTAATATGAAACCTAAAGTTATTCAAAAAATTGTAGAGGAATTAAAAAAATATCCAGAATTTCGTGTTTTATCAACTAAGCTTTTAGGTTGTATGGATAAAGCTATTTATAGTCCTGAAAATGTTGGACATTTTGCTTTAGCTTCAAAAATATATACACATTTTACTTCGCCTATAAGACGTTATCCTGATTTAATGATACATCGCATGCTACATAATTACTTTTTCTCAAAAGATGGTATTACAGAAGATAAAATTGAACATTTCAAGGAAATTCTTTCTGATATTGCCATTCACTCAAGTGAAATGGAAAGAAACTCTGATGAGTGTGAACGTGATGTTGAGGAAATGAAAATGGCAGAGTATATGTCGTTTAATATTAATAATGAATATGAGGGTATGATATCTGGAATAATGAATTTCGGTTTTTTCGTACAACTTGATAATATGATTGAAGGATTGGTTCCAGTAGAAAGTTTTAATGAAGATTATCTATATGATAGGGATTTAGAAACTTTGAAAATTGGAAGTAAAGTTTTTCGATTAGGTCAAAAAGTAAAAGTAAGGGTAGAGACGGCACGAAAGGAAGATAGTCAAATCGACTTTCGTTATGTAGGTGGTGTGATAGATGAAAAAGAAAACCAGAAAATCCATTAAAAAGAAATTAATTGTTTGTTTGTGTTGTGTTATATCAGCCATTGGTGGATTTTATATTCAAAGAAAAAAGAACTTTGTTAATGAGTATGTTAAAGTAACATATAAAACTGTTAATACTGAAATTGTTAATAAAGCATCTATTGTAATGGTTGGTGATGCATTAATTCATATGCCAATTAATTATTCCCATAGAACAAATAGTGGTTATGATTTTACCAATATTTTAAAGTATATAAAACCAATTGTTCAAGAATATGATTTAGCCTATTATAATCAAGAAACAATTCTTGGAGGAACTTCTCTGGGATTATCAGGATATCCACAATTCAATTCACCACAGGAGGTTGGTGATGCCTTTGTTGATGCCGGTTTTAATTTAGTAAGTTTAGCTACTAATCATTCAATGGATAATTACTATCGAACAGGTGGTAAAAGTATTAATAATTCTGTAAATTATTGGAAAAAACATGCAGATACAATTATTGCAGCTGGTAGCTACACTTCATCTTCTGATAGAGATGCTATTATTATTAAAGAAGTAAATGGTATTAAATATGGTTTTTTATCATATACTGAACAAACTAATGGTATTGGTGTTCCAAGTGATAAAAGTTATTTAGTTAACGTCTATAATAAGGATAAAGTAAAGAAAGATGTAGAGGCTTATCGTGATCAAGTTGATGCATTAATTGTAGCGATGCATTGGGGAGAAGAATATACTCATAATCCTAATAATAGTCAAAAAGAAAAAGCTAAGTATTTAGCTAGTCTTGGAGTAAATATGATTATTGGATGTCATCCACACGTTATTCAACCAATGACGTATATTGATGATACATTAGTTGTTTATTCTTTAGGTAATTTTGTTTCTAACCAAGATACAATAGCAAAATTAACTGGACTTATGGCTAGTGCTAATATAGTAAAGCGTACTTATCATGGAAAAACCAAGGTTACCGTAGAAGATGCTACAGCAGAGTTTATTTATACAAGAAAAAATGAAAAATATACTGTTTATCCCTATAATAAATTAACAAATAATATACTATATAACTATAAATCATATTACGATAAATATAAAAAAATTATGACTAGCATGTCAGATAAAATAACTGTTAAGGAGTTATAATGGAAATATTAAATAAAGAAGCCAAATATAATTATTTTATTGAAGAAGAGATGGAATGCGGTATTGTTCTTGCTGGAACTGAAATCAAATCAATTCGTGCTGGTAAAGCCAATTTAAAAGATAGTTATGCTATTATTAGAAATAATGAAGTATATCTTTTAAATATGCATATTAGTGAGTATAACGAAGGTAATTTATTTAATCATGATCCAAAAAGAACGAGAAAACTATTATTACATAAAAGTGAAATTAATAAATTGAAAAAGAAAGTTGAACAAGAGGGAAGAACTCTTGTTCCCTTAAAACTTTATTTTACAAAGAATAAAGCTAAAATATTACTTGGTTTATGCAAAGGAAAAAAGAAATTTGATAAGAGAGAAACCATAAAGGAAAGAGATTTAAATCGTGAAGCAAGTAAATTACACAAATATAATTATAAATAGAAGAGGAGAAAATATGAAAATTGATCAAATAAAAAATACTGTTACATGGAAATGGCTAGCTAGAAACCCCAAGTTTAAAGAAAAGTTTATTGAAGTAGTTAGTAAAAGTCGTTATTTTGTAGAACTTGATGATTTATCATTTAATGTAAATGAACAAAAACTAAAAGTTTTTTATACTTCTAAAATAAAGAATCGTGATTTAGATTCTCAATTTAAGTTGTTTAAAGAAATTGAGTTTTCATTAGATGATGATAATAATTTAATTATTAATGAGCTATCAGGAAGATTGGAATCTAATTATGGGTATAGTTTTGATAATACTGATGGCGGAAAATTAAATACTTATTATTTATGTCAGGTATTTGATGAAGATGGTATTGAGTTACAATTTCGAAGTTATGGCGACCGATATTATCTAGATGCCAGAGCTTTTAATACATATAAAAATGATTTATCCAATGTTGTATGTGATATATATAATCCATATTTAATTGAAGATATAAAAAATAGCGAAAAATATACTCATCCTAAAGTAATTGGTAACGACAGTTGTTTTCAAAAACAAATGCGTTTAAAAGATAACTTAGGTATTATTGAAGTATTAAAATGTTCATTTAGTAAGAATCGTGGTGTTAATGATTTAAAAGATGAATATTATTTTAATACTTTTGTGGGTGAAAAAACTACAAAGAATCCAGAATTAATTCATATTATGCGAGGCTTTCCTTTTGCTACAGTTGACGAAAATAATTTGTTAAAGCTAAATGATGATTATCAAAAATTAGGATTAACTACTAATAATTATCAAGATATTGCAAGAGAAAGATTCTTAAAAGAATTAATGGAAGAAAAAGATAAAAGTGAAAAAAATCAAGTTATTCTTGATAAATATGAAATGATGATAGAAAAAATGGAAAAAGAATTAGGTGTAAAAAAGAATATGCGCTAGTTCTTTTTTTTGAATATTAGAGCATATAATATATAGGTGCTATATGATAGAAAAGATTGTTCATTATGTTAAGAATAATAAATTAAAAATAACGTATGTCAATAATAGTCTAAATATTAATAATTACGATAAAATACTAGAAGTAAAAAATGATATTATAACACTAACTAAAGATAATAAGTGTCTTTTAATACGAGGTGAAGATTTAAAATTATCAAAATTATTAGAACATGAAATATTAATTACTGGTAAAATATTAAAAATAGAATTGTAGGTGAAAAATTTGAAAACAACCTATATTTTAAAATTAGAAAATCAAAAGAATATTAATAGATTACTTAAATATCATGTTAATTTTATTAAAATAGAATATCAAGGTAAAAGTTCATTTCTATATGTTGATTATCAAAATTATCAAAAATTATTGAAATATTTTAAATTATATGACATTAGCTTATTTAAAGTTGAAGGTAAATTAAAATATCAAGAAATCTTAAAAAATAAAGCTATTTTTATAATTAGTATGATTTTAGGAATCATTTTTTTATATTTACTTACTTTTATTACTTTTGATATCAAAATAATGACAAATAAACAAGATTTAATTAAAATTATTCAAAATGAGTTAGACTATGGTAATCTAAAAAAATATCAATTTATTAAGACATATGAAGAAAAAGAGAAAATAAAAAAAAGTATTTTAGAGAATTATAAAGATAAGTTTGAATGGCTGGAAATAGATCGAGTAGGAACTAAGTATTTTATTCATATTTTAGAAAGAGTTATACCAAGTGTCCCATCAAATTCTAATTATCAAAATATTGTTGCTAGAAAAAATGCTGTTATTTCTGAAATCAGGGCAAGTTCAGGTGAAATAGTCCGTAAAGTAAATGATTATGTAAATAAAGGTGATGTTATTATTTCGGGTTTAATCACTAAGGATGATGAAATAAAAAATAAGGTAGAAGCTAAAGGTCAGGTATATGGTGAAACATGGTATAATGTTAAGGTTGTATTACCTAGAACGTATATAAAACGAGTATATACTGGTAATAGTTATAATCGATTAAGTTTTAATATTTTGAATCAAAGATTGTTTCTTTTTAAAGGAGGAGGATATAAAAATGAAGAATATCAAGATAATGTTATTTTAGGTAGTGATTTTTTACCATTTAATATAAGTATTACTGAGATTAAAGAAACTAAGATAGATACATATTTTTATACTTATCAAGATGCTTTAGATTTAGGATTATCTCTTGCTAAAGAAAAACTATTGAATGATTTAAAAGGTGATAGTAGGATATTATACCAAAAAAAATTGAAATTATATGAAGAAAATAGTACAATAGTTATTGAAGTGTTCTTCAAAGTTTATGAAGATATAACCGATTATCAAAAAATCGAAATAAAGGAAGGTGAATAGATGAATACACTAGTTAATTCTATTAAAGATGTTTTATATGATACATGGCCAATGATAACTTTATCTTGTGTTGTTTTAATATCTATTCGTTTAACTTATCTTATAAAAAATAAGCAAAAGTTTGTTCTTAGTAATGAAATGATGATGTTAACTTTTATTGTTTATATTTTATGTTTATTTCAAATTGTAACTAGCGGTGATGTTTCATCAGTTCATGGTGTTAATGTAACCCTTTTTAAAGAATTAACTCGTTATCAAATTGGAACAAGGTTATTTTATCGTAATATTATTGGTAATATTATTATGTTTATCCCTTTTGGTTTTTTTACTTCGTATAATTTAAAATTAAATAAAAAAATGATTATTTTTTATTTAACTTTGATTGTTTCAGTAGTTATTGAACTTATTCAACTTAAAATAGGCAGAGCATTTGATGTTGATGATATTATCCTTAATATGGTAGGTTCACTTTTAGGTTATTTTCTTTATCGCTTGATGGATAAAATTTTTGGTGATTTATCTGATACAATCAAAGGAACATTTATTATTATTGGAATATTAACAGCAATTGTTATTGCAACTATTATTGTGATATAAAGGAGTAGTATGGAAATAGATTTTTTTAATGAAACAGATGTAAATTTAGAAAAAGAATTAAATATAGTACATGAGGTACTTTTACATGGTCTTAAAAAATTAGAGATAGATGAAGCTATTTTTAATGTTATTATTGTTAATAATGACTATATTCATAAATTAAATAAAGAGTATCGCAATATTGATAGGGAAACAGATGTTATAACTTTTGCATTAGAAGATGATAAAACATTTAATCCAGATATTAGGATACTTGGTGATGTATATATTTCAATTGAAAAAGCAAAAAGTCAAAGTGAAGAATATGGTCATTCACTACTTCGAGAACTATCATTTTTAGCAGTTCATGGTATGTTACATCTTTTGGGATATGATCATATGAAAAAAGAAGATGAGAGGGTAATGTTTCAATTACAAGAGGATATTTTAGATGAAATGGATATCAAAAGGTAGAAAAAAAACATATTCAATCGCACGTTTTTTTAAGAGTTTTTCTTATGCTGGTAGTGGTTTTATATCTGCTTTTAAAACAGAACAAAATCTATTATTTGATTTTATTTGTGCGATAATTGCAATTGTTGTGGGATTTTTATTAAAATTAAGTAGTATAGAATTTGTATTGGTATTATTAACTATTGGTTTAGTAATATCACTTGAACTTATTAATACAGCTATTGAATATGCTATTGATATGGCTATGCCAGAAGTACATCCTTTAGCTAAAGTTAGTAAAGATGTTGCAGCTTCTGCAGTACTTTTTTCTTCCATTATCGCTTTAATTATAGGTTTAATTATCTATTTACCAAAGGTAATAGAATTATTTTAAAAAACGTCAAGTAAATGTAAAAAAAAAGAAACGTAATGTCAAATATATTGCGTTTTTTTTGTTTAATTATAAGAGATAGGAGTATCAAATGATAAAAAGTAAAAAACAAATATTTGTAGTAATTGGGGTATTTACCCTAGTATTAATGTTAGGAACAGTAACATATGCCTTTTTTAACTATACAAGAACAGGTAGTGCCAATAATATTAAAACCGGTAGAATATATTTTAATAGTGAAGCATCGGTTCTTATAGTAGTATCTATGAATGGAACTTTTGAAAAATCCGACCAGAAGTAAATAAGCTTAGTATATGAAATAATATTAAAAATGCTAAAAAGATGCAATATGTATCTTTTTTTTGATAATTATGATATTATATGAACAGGTGAAATTATGTATCAAAAAAAGATAATGTTAATAACAGGTGCATATCAAGGTATTGGCAAAAGTATTGTAGATTTTTTTGCAAGACTTGGTGTTAATATTATTATGACTTATCATAATAATATTGATAAAACAAGAGAATTAGCTAGTGAAATTAAAAATAAATATCAAGTAAATGTTGATTGCTGTTATCTAGATTTATGTCAAGAAAACAGTATTATTGATGTGTATAATTATGTCAATAATAAATATAAAAAAATAGATTTCTTGGTTAATAATGCCGCTATTAGTATGGATAGTTATATTACTGATAAAACGAAAAAAGAATTTATGAATGTTTTAGAAACTAATGTTATAGGAACATTTTTAATGATGAAGTATTTTGATAATATTATAGATGGCTATATTTTTAATATTTCAAGTACTGATGGTATTGATACAGGAAGTATTTATAGTATTGACTATAATGCATCAAAGGCAGCTATTAACAGTATAACTAAAACTTTTTCTTTATATAGTAAAAATAAAGTAATTAGTCTTTGTCCAAACTGGGTAGATACAGAAAGTACTAAAAATATGAACCAAGAATATTTAAAAGCTGAGTTAAGAAGGATTCATCAAGAAAAATTAATTAGTACTGATACTATTCCCAAAGTAATGGATGAATGTATAAAAAAAGCTATTCCAAGTGGTAGTATTATAAGAATAGAAGGTGATGAAGATGTTCGAGGAATTGATTAAAAAAGTTGATAATAAAATAATAGAAGAAGGACTATTTAAAGAAATTGATAAATTAGAGAATTTCTATAGTAAAAAAATTCTTGATACATTTAAAAAGTATAAAGTTAGTGAAACAGATTTTCATGGAACAACGGGATATGGTTATAATGATACAGGAAGAGATAAAATAGATAGTATTTTTGCTGATGTACTTGATAGTGAGAAAGCTTTAGTACGAGGACAATTTATTTCAGGAACACATGCTTTAACAGTAACTTTCTTTGGACTTTTACGTCCAGGTGATAATCTTCTTTCTATTTCAGGACTTCCTTATGATACACTAGATGAAGTTATTGGTATTAAAGATAATCCTAGTTCATTAAAATCTTTTGGCATTAATTTTGACTATATTGATTTAAAGAATAATGATTTTGATTATGAAAAAATAGAAAATTACTTAAAGAATAATTCGGTTAAGGTAATTGAAATTCAAAGAAGTAGAGGTTACTCTAATAGAGGTAGTATTAATTTATCTCAAATAAAAAAAGTTGTTCAATTAATTAAAAGTATTAATTCTAATATTATTATTATGGTTGATAATTGCTATTGTGAAATGACTAGTATATTAAATCCTACTAGTAAAGAAATTGGTTGTGATATTATGGTTGGTTCACTTATAAAAAACTTAGGCGGTGGAATCGCTCCTAATGGTGCTTATGTTGCAGGAAGAAGTGATTTAGTTAATTTAGTAGCTGAAAGATTAACTGTACCAGGTCAAGGTGAGGAAGTTGGTCCTTCAATGAATCTGAATAAAAAAATATTACAAGGATTATATATGGCGCCTAGTGTTGTAGCGTCAAGTCTTAAAACTAATATTTTTGCAAGTCTTCTTTTAAGTGAATTAGGTTTTATAACTAATCCTAAGTATAATGAAGAACATGCTGATATCGTTTTAGCTATTACTTTTAATGATGCTGATAAATTAATTAATTATGTTTCAGGTATTCAAGAATATAGTGCTATTGATAATTATGTAACACCTATTCCAACAGATATGCCAGGATACTCTAATAAAATAATTATGGCGAGTGGTAGTTTTATTCAAGGAAGTAGTATTGAAATAAGTTGTGATGGTCCAATAAGAGAACCATTTACTTGCTATATGCAAGGTGGTTTAACATACCAATATGGACGTATTGCCGTTATAAATGCAGTAAGGAAAATATATGAAGAAAGATAGATTAGATATTATTTATGAAGATAAATGGATTATTGTAGTTAATAAACCAAGTCATTTACTTACTATTAGTACTGATAATGAAAAAGAGAAAACACTTTTTCATAAAATAATGATGTATGAAAAAAGAAAAAATAAAAATAATAAGGTTTTTGTAGTTCATCGTCTTGATAAAGATACATCGGGATTAGTTCTTTTTGCTAAGGATGAAAGAATCAAGTATCAATTGCAAAATACTTGGGATAAGGAAGCTAAGCGTGGATATGTAGCGGTAGTTCATGGTAAAACTAAAGAAAAGGATATATTAAAGTCATACTTAAAAGAAACTAAGACATTACTTGTATATAGTACAAATGAAAAAGACGGAAAATTAGCTATTACCGAATATCAAAAATTGAATGAAAATAAAAAATTTACACTTTTAAAAATCAAAATTAAAACTGGAAGAAAAAATCAAATAAGAGTTCAACTTAATGATAATAATAATCAAATAGTTGGTGATAAAAAATATGGTGAAAGTAAGTTTGATCCTTTAAGAAGATTATGTTTACATGCTAATTATCTTGAAATAATTCATCCAGTAACTAAAAAAAGAATGGTTTTTGAAATAAATATACCTAAAGAATATATAGATTTAGTAAAAAGTTAAATATGCTGTTAAATGCATATTTTTTTTTAATTTTTTGTTTTTTTATTATTTTAAGTAATTTGCATATAAATAAGCTGTTAAATAATGTACTTATAATGTCAATTGACTGTTAAGTTGAAATGATTTGTTTGTTGATATTATTACGTTTAAAAAAATAATAAAAAAAAGAAGAAAAAAATGTTGCATTTGTAATTTTTTTTTTGGTACGATTATAGTATATTGTTATTAAGGGTAGGAGAGATTTATGAAAGTAGTAAAAAGAGATGGAAATGTTGTTGATTTTTCATCTGATAAAATATTTAGTGCCGTAACAAGAGCTAATCGTGATGTGGAAGAAGTAGAACGAGCAAGTGATATTCAAATTAAAAATATTATTAAATATATTGAAGGATTAAAGAAAAAAAGAATATATGTGGAAGATATTCAAGATATTATTGAAGAAAGATTAATGAGTCAAGGTAAGTATAAGTTAGCCAAAGAATATATTACTTATCGTCATAATCATGAACTTGTTCGTCGTAGTAATACGACTGATCGCTCAATAAAAGAATTAATTGATGGTGAAAATGAATATTGGAATACGGAAAATTCTAATAAAAATGCTCGTGTTGTAACAACACAACGTGATTATTTAGCCGGTATTACAAGTACTGATATTACAAGAAGATTTTTGTTACCTCAAGATATTGTTGAGGCTCATGATGAAGGGATAATTCATTTTCATGATGCTGATTATTTTGCTCAAAATGCTCTTCATAATTGTGATTTAATAAACTTAGATGATATGCTTCAAAATGGTACCATTATGAATGGTGTACTGATTGAAAAACCTCATCGCTTTTTAACGGCAATGACCATTGCTACGCAAATTATTACAGCAGTAACTAGTGCACAGTATGGTGGGGCAACAATTACTTTAACACACTTAGCTCCGTTTGTTAGAGAATCTAAAAAACGTTATGAGCAAGTTTATAAAAAAAGAAAACTAAGTAAAGAGCAAATTGATAAGTTCGTTATGGAAGACTTGAAAAAAGAAATTGTTGATGGTGTACAGACATTTCAGTATCAAGTAAACTCAATGACGAATACCAATGGTCAAGCCCCATTTTTATCTGTTTGCATGTATTTAGGTGAAACAGATGAATATAAAGAAGAACTTGCGATGATTATTGAAGAGTTTTTAAATCAAAGAATCGAAGGTATGAAAAATGAAAAAGGTGTTTATGTAACACCTGCTTTTCCAAAATTGTTGTATATTCTAGAAGAAGATAATATTAATCCTAAAGGAAAGTATTATTATTTAACAAAGTTAGCAGCTCGTTGTACTGCTAAGAGAATGGTACCAGACTATATTAGTGAGAAAATGATGAAAGAATTAAAGAAAAATGAATATGGTGAAGGAGACTGTTATCCATGTATGGG
>OCVV011263625.1_pt1 | contig 16494 bp, 12 predicted proteins | sample 1539721 | NCBI WGS metagenome assembly OCVV01 (sample SAMN02144230, study PRJEB22623) | gut metagenome | biome: sheep rumen | host: Ovis aries | place: New Zealand | reverse complement strand
CCGAAGAGTACATTTGTTGACAGCACTACTCTGGTATCACTCTCATAAACCTGAAGATAGTTATATATTGATTCTCCTTCATAGGTAAGATCCTTCTCCCAGAAGGCAAAGGAAGAATTATGACCAAATATACAGCTTATTATAAATATGATAACTCCAACCAATGCCTTAACTGATCTTACATGACCGGAAACAAAATATATAATCGCAAGCGCCAGAAGGATTCCGGCAAATATAAGAAATGTGATGCTTGTTCCCACCGCAGGAATACTTATAAAGGTTGGAACAAATGTACCTATAATGCTTCCTATAGTATTCGAGGCATTCAGATATCCAACCACTTTTCCACTGTCATCCAGGCTATCTACGGTATATTTTACCAGAGAAGGAGTAACCGTACCAAGCAAAAATAGTGGAAATACAAATATAACCATACATGCCGCAAATGCTGCAATAATAAGGAAATTGGTATTAACCACAAATACCAGAAGTCCTGATACACCAAGTATGATATATTTTCCAACTACCGGAATAAGTGCTATCCATATAGCAGCTATAACTATCCTTCCATAAAGCCTGTCAGGATTCGGATTCTTATCCGCCCATCTTCCGCCCATGATATTGCCAAGAGCCATTGCTATCATTATCGTTCCTATGATAATGGTCCATACTATCTGGGATGAACTAAAATATGGCGCCATAAGTCTACTGGCGCCAAGCTCTACAGCCATAACCGACATTCCTGCAAAAAACTCTGTAAGATACAGATAAACTTTATTCTTTAATATCGGTCTGCTGATCTTTGTTTCTGTCTGCACCCCTGTATTCAGGGATTTATTCTCTTTATTTTCTTTTTTGTTTTCTTTATTATTCACTGCCATATATTTCGCTTCTTTAAACTTCAATAATTTCTAAAACTGCTTTTCATATAATAGATAACCATCCGGTTATATTATCTAAACTATACCTATTACTTAGTAATCAGTCCCGCTTCATAGCTACTATCAAATCATAATCAGACAAGCTAACAGCGTTATACGCCCTATAAGTAATAGTCAAGATTATAAAGTTCTCTCAGATGCATAAGATATTCTGATATATTATTAAATGCTACAGTAAGATCCTCCAAAACAAACTGCTCCGGCAGCTCCCCATCCTTATAAAACTGAGGAAAGATTTCGATGAGCTCAACAAGTGCTGTTGAAGATTCATCCCTGACAAGATCCTCCAGTGCAGCTTCAAACTTTTTTACAAGTCCATAATACTCAGAGTGAATAACCGCCGGACTCTTCCTTATTTTCTTAAAATAATACTTTACCCCCTGAGCGTACCCCTCTTTCTCTGTTGTCGCTGAAACCGCCTGTTTTATATTGAATTCTTTTTCTTCCAATACCATAGTAAATCTCCAAATACAAAAAAAGTTACAAAAATGCACATAACTTATCACATTATACAATAATATTATCAATCATTTTGCAAATACGACAAATAAAATATATATAATGCAATATGCATACTTCTAATATCTTAAAACATATATCACATTTTAACAACACCAAAAATCTACAAATAATACGATATTTTTGACACTTGTATCAAATAATGTTATTATATCTTCGACTTGGTCTAAATGCCAAAAGGTCTAAATTAAATGTGGAGGTAAAATATATGTTTGACAGACCTTATTTAAAAGAAAGAGCCAAAGCTGCTTTCAAGAAAAACTATTGGCTGTGTGTTGTTGTTGCCCTGATTCTTGGCTGGGCTGTAGGCGGTGGTGGTTCTGCCTCCGGTTTTTCAAGAGGATTCAGTTCATCCTATAACTCAAGCAGCAATTATGATAGTTATGACTATGATTTTGAGGATCCGGATGATATCGAAGACATCTTCAATCAGTACGGGCATGGTGATTATGATCCGCAGATGCTGCAGGCTGTATCCGGCATCGTAATCGTAGTAGTACTTATAGTTTCCCTGATCAGTATTGCAGTTTCAATATTTATCAGAAACCCTCTTCTCGTAGGATGTAAGAGATATTTTACTCTTAATGCTTTTGAGAATCCTGACTTCAAGGAAGTTGGTTTCGGATTCAAAAAGGGACAGTACATGAATATTGTTAAGGTTGAATTTATGAAGAACCTTTTTATATTCCTCTGGAGTCTTCTTTGCGTAATCCCAGGTATTATCAAGGCTTACGAATACTATATGGTAGATTATATCCTCACAGAAGATCCTACCATCGGTTATAAGGAAGCTCTTGAGATGAGCAAGAAAATGATGGATGGTTACAAGTGGGAAACCTTCGTACTTGAGCTTTCCTTTATCGGCTGGCAGTTACTTGCAGGATGTACATGCTTTATCCTTTCTGTATTCTGGGTAAATCCTTATATGTACGCTACATATTCAGAGCTGTTCCTGTATCTCAGAGGAAACTACTTTGGACCTAACGTAAAGCCTTATCATACACCTGCATTTGCCGGTGGATACAGTGCTCCAAATCCATCAAACCAGTTTAACTCAAGCCCTGGTTTCGGACAGGCTTATAATCCTCAGCAGCCTACAAGCTTTGGTCAGACACCGGATAATACTTACGGTCAGCCTACTACACCAGATGCTTATGGTCAGCCTGTTACACCAGATGCTTATGGTCAGCCTTATAATCCTGATTCTGCTTATGGTCAGAATCCTGCTGATCCATACGGTACACAAGGTCCTGCTGACCCTTACGGTACACAGAACCCTGCTGATTCTTATGGTTCTACAAGTTCTATTGATCCTTATGGCACACAGAATCCTGCTGATTCTTATGGTTCTACAAGTTCTGTTGATCCTTATGGCACACAGAATCCTGTTGATCCTTACGGTACACAGAATCCTGCTGATCCTTACGGTACTACAGGTTCTACTGATCCTTACGGCACATCAGATTCATACGGAACAGATAATACAGAAGGTTCAAATGATTCCTATAATCCATATCAGTAAAACCATATATCAATAATAATAAGTAAGAGGGAATAACCGGTTGGTTATTCCCTCTTGTTGTTTTACAAAACTGCACCAGTTAATCCGTATAACAGTTTCACCCTGTTATTCCGGATAATCTACTTTGTACCGAATATTCTGTCTCCGGCGTCTCCAAGTCCCGGACAGATATAAGCATCCTCATTAAGCTCCCTGTCAACATTTCCAATATAGATTTCTATATCCGGATGAGCCTTTGCAAGCTTTTCCACACCCTCCGGAGCGGCTATTATACATATAAACTTTATATCCTTACCGCCTCTCTTCTTGATGTAGTCAACTGCCGCTACTGCCGAGCCGCCTGTTGCAAGCATCGGATCTATAACAGCTATAAGTCTCTGGTCTATAGGATCAGGGAGTTTGCAGTAATATTCATGAGGTTCGTGAGTCTCAGGATCTCTGTAAAGACCAACATGCCCGACCTTTGCTGTAGGAACGAGTGCGGTTATACCATTTACCATTCCAAGTCCGGCACGAAGGATAGGAACTACTGCAAGCTTTTTCCCTTCAATGACAGGAGAAGTACACTTCTCGATAGGTGTCTCTACCTCAATATCCTTAAGATGCAGATTTCTAAATGCCTCAAACGCCTCCAGCATCGCAATCTCTTCTACCAGCTTACGGAACTCATTGGTACCTGTATCCTTATCTCTGAGCAATGTAATCTTGTGCTTGATCAAAGGATGATTCATAACTGTAACATTTTCATAATCCTTATACATATAACATAGTCCTCCACAATTATTTTTTATTTCAAGTTTCTCCTATATCCTCTTCTTCCATGAAAAACAGTCTTGCTGAATAGTCAGGAAAAACTCTCGTTTTATCATTGAAGCCTGTTCCCGCAAAGGAAGGCAGAAGCTTTACTCCGGCATTCATTATAGCACTTCCAAACAGTTTCATATCTTCTTTTTCACCGTCCAGCTTATATACCCTCGATACAGTTTCCTGCATAAGCGAGCCCGGCTTAATATGAACAGGCGATGCGGTATTTACCAGATCTCCAAAGGTCTTGATATTGACCTTTACCTCATTACTGTAAAAATGATAATATTTATCCTCACCCAGTCCTGCAGCCCTGTAGTATTCATAAGGCATATTCGGAACAACCATTTTCTGAACTATCATTCCCACAGCCTTCTTCTTATCTGGAGAAACCACAGTCCATTCTGTTACATTATTCGCAGTTTTGGTAAGTACACTTCCTGAAGCAGAAGTACCGCCGAGTCCAAATCCGTGATCCACTCCCGGCAGTCCTGCGGTTCCTATAAATGACCTGCCTCTGTAAAGCTGTCCATACTGAAATACCTGTCTATATGCTTTATATTCGGCTATGTCACTCTTTATCTGAGCCAGCTCCTCCTTACTCATATCATTCAGATTGCACTCGTATCCCAGACTTCCAAAGGCTGCCACACTGTATCTGGAACGGAGCGGCGTAACACGAAGTGTCTGATGATTCGGTACTCCGGAAACATGAGAGCCCCAGCAGCACTGCGGATAACCGTAGCTGTAGCCTGTCTGTATCTCTGCCCTCACTATGGCATCTGTATCATCACTTCCCCATATCTGAGGGAAATAGCAAAGTATCCCCAGATCAAATCTGTTACCACCAGCCGCACAGCCTTCGAAAAGGATATCCGGAAATCTTTCTGTCAGAACCTTCATACACTTATAAAGTCCCATCATATAGCGGTGAGTAACCTCTCCCTGATTTCCTTCAGCTCCGATATATTCAGAATATATATCAGATAAGGTTCTGTTCATATCCCATTTCACATATTCAATATTTGCAGATGAGAATACACGGGACATAGACTCTATAATGTATTCCTGAACCTCCGGTCTCCCCAGATCCAGCATTCGCTGATTACGTCCCTCAGCATGCTGTCTTCCCGGAATCTGCAGAGCCCAGTCCGGATGAGCCTTGTACAGCTTCGAGTTCACGCTTACCATCTCCGGCTCAACCCATATACCGAAGGAAAGCCCCAGCCGGTTTACCTTATCAGCAAGACCGCGTATTCCCGACGGAAGCTTCTTCTTGTTCGGTGTCCAGTCTCCAAGGGAGGAGGTATCATCATTTCTTTCTCCGAACCATCCATCATCCATGACGAAAAGCTCGATACCGACATCCCGTCCGGCTCTTGCCAGTCTGAGAAGCTTCTTCTCATTTATATCAAAGTAGGAAGCCTCCCAACTGTTAAGAAGAACAGGTCTCTCCTTCAGAGCCCACTCTCCTCTTAATATATGCCGCCTTACGAAGCTGTGCATATTACAGCTCAGCTTATTAAAGCCCTTATCCGAAAATGTCATTACCGCTTCAGGGCACTCAAATTCTTTCTCTGCTTCAAGCGTCCACGAGAAGCCTCTTGGATTAATCCCCCAGAGCACTCTGGTCTTTCCGAATTCATTTACTTCAGCAATCTCAACATGATTGCCACTGTAAATAAGATTCATTCCATAAGCTACACCAGTGTCTTCTGTTGTATATGGGGTAGAAAGCATAAAAAACGGATTTGCATTACTTGAGGATGTCCCAGTAAAGCTGGAGTTGATATGCCTGCCGGCTATTAAGGGTATATCCTTACGGCTCATTTCCCTTGCCCATGCACCATTAAAGGTTGTCATCACATAACCGGATTCATACATATCAAGCTGGGCAGACATAAACTGTTTTATCTTTATGCTGTCCTCAGTATAATTGATCAGCTTACCGGTTCGTGTGATTACATTTTCCTTTTCATATACATAATAGTCCAGAACAAGTCTTACATTGTGAGTCTTTTCCTTAAGCACTATACTCAGATGCTGCCTCTCCCCATCTAAGCCATAGGAAGAAGGAAGCGTCTCCAGCGGCAATTTATCATTATCTATAGTATATGCCTCAAATACAAAGTCCGAGGTTCTGCTTCCGTCCGGATACTCCAGTATGATATATGCCTCTCTGTTATCCCCCTTTCCCTCTGAAGAGATTTCCATACAGAGATTATTCAGGGTTACAGCAGGAGCTTCGGTACTGTATATATTATTATTCCCGACAGGAAATTCCTGTCTTTCGATAAGTCCGTCAAGACTATCGGTAACTCTTATTCTTTTCCCGTAATACAAATGCTCAAGAATACCATAAGAAGTGATCCTCATAAGATATGTAGTATCATCCGTATTCAGGATAAAATATTTTTTACCATCTATTATCATATCTAACCAGACCCCAGCCTTTCCTTTTCAGTCAGCCTTTTTTCGGCTTAGCCTTACTCTCAGTCTTTCCTGCGTTTTCCGGCTTAGCCTTTTCTCGCCTTAAGCTCCTCGCCTATCTCGTTCATCTTCTCCTCAGTAAGAATGAACTTCTTTCTGAATACGATGATAGCTATGATAAGACCGATGATCGGGATAATAGTCATAGTCATTCTAAGCCCGAGCTTGGAAGACTGTGCTACATCCTTTGAAAAATCATATAACTGCTCTGCCTCGTCACCTGACTCTGCTTTCAGATTATTAAGGGACAGACAGATAGATGCTATAAGCGCTGCAACACCGGATGCAAGCTTTACTACAAAGGTCTGCATAGAGAATATAACAGATTCATCACGCCTGTGATTCTTAAGATCACCATAATCAACAGTATTTGCAAGGAATACTGTTGTAAGCACCTGAAGTACACCATTTGCAGCAAATATGAAGAATCCCGGAATAAAGAGGATAAATACATTACTCATTCCTGTAAATGCTATACCAAAAAGACATGCATAACCGATTATGGCACTGGCAAGACATATATAGAATATCTTTACATTTGTAGCGAATTTTCTGAGCAGCGGGTAAAAGATCATCATGGACAGAATCTGTATAGCACCGCCAAACATATTAAAGAAGGTATAGCTTCCCTGCCATCCCTCTCCGCCAAAATCATATTTGAAGAAATATATGACAAGGTTTGATGTGATATATACCGAGCAGTTTATAAGTACGATAGCTATAACGATTGTCATAGCCTGATCATTTGTTATAAGAGCCTTGAACATAGCCCCTACAGATGGAGACTCCATATCCACCGTAGCCTGCTCCTTGATATTCACACAGGTGATAGTAATAAATACTACAAAAAGTATAGCTACTATAAGGGCAAACCATTTGAAACCGGCAATCTCAACCTGTCTTGCAGTCGCATCGGCACCGGCTATTCCCTTACCTATAGCATTAACGATCATAACCGTAAATATAGTTACAAGCGCAGAGCCTACACCTGCACAGGAACGGGCAAGAGTTGTAAGCCCTTCTCTATCCTTACCACTATTGGTAAATGCAGGAATCATTGACCAATATGGTATATCCATCATAGTATAGGTCACTCCCCACAGTATGTAGGTTATTGCAGCATACGCAACCAGACCACTGGGACTAAGACTTGGCGGACAGGCAAACATCAGAAACAGTATAACGGCATTCGTAAGAGTACCAATCATAAGCCACGGTCTGAACTTGCCCCATCTTGTTTTAGTCTTGGCAACTATGATTCCCATGACAGGATCATTAAATGCGTCAAATACTCTTGCCACCATAAGAATGATACCCATAGCAATAGCATTTACTCCCAGCACATCCTGAAAATAATATAGAACATAACTGGCGGAAAGCATATAAACCATATCCTTTCCTATAGCCCCCAGTCCATAAGATACTTTTTCCTTAAACCCCAGTTTCATAAGCCACTCCTCCGTAATATTTTTTGTAATATCATCTGGTAATCTTAAATTCTATAGAACTTATCTCCCCAGTACTGCTCGTTACTATAAGTCTCGCATCTCCGGCTTTACCTGTAGTTTTTATATAGGTTCCGCCCATTCCTCCCTGAAGAGAAACTATTGAAGGCCCTATCACCTCAATCGGTCCAACAGTAGAGAAGGTTACAGGATCATTTGCAAAATGTAATATATTTCCATAGTTATCCTTATCCAGTATTCTGATAGCTGCAACATCATATGTATCCCCTTCCTGCAGCTCCGTATGTGATACCTTGATATCGAGATAATGAGAAGTCATCGGTGCAACAACGAGCTCCTTCACAACCTCGCCATCCTTTATTGCTTCGAACCTGTAATTAGTAGATTCACCGCCCCAGTCACCTACATACTTGTTATACATGGCAACGGCATCCGTCATGCTCATACGATACTTAACACTTACGTAGCCAGCCTTTGCCATCATCTTCTTAGACATACCATAAAGCCCGACCTTGGCAACCTCATTAAGGAGCAGCTTCAGATCTTCCACCTGCTTTGGTGACATATCCGGTTCTCCTACTGCAATGGCATCACCAATATAATCATTTATCGGAATAGGTCCATGGGCAAGATAATCATAAGGCGAATCAGAATTTGTATATTCCTTGATAAATCTGTCATTTTTATACATCTTCACACTGTCAGCATTTGTAAGTATAAATACCTCGCCTCTGTTGCAGCCGGGATGCTCTCCTATATCCATAGAAGAACTAAGCTCAAGTACAGGCTTTTCGTCCTGCTGCATTGCATAAACGGTAGCTGCAAGCTTTGGATTCCTGAACATATCCATTACACCATGATAGCAGATCCTGTCACCGCTACCAAAGTCCTTATGAGTATTATAGTCAAACATGCACCAGCCAAAGGAACCTGCGATGTCCGTCTGCTTGGCTACTTCATCCAGTACATTTGCATGACGCCTCATATGCTCCATCCTGTGCTCCTCCCAGTCAAATGCCTTGGTAGGATACATATGTCCATTATACTCACTTATAAGATAAGGCTTATCATTATTGGAGGTTACATCTATCTTCTTATCTACCCCCTTGTTATCTCCTGTATGAGAAAAATCATTATATGTAAATACATCCTCCAGGAGACTACCCTTCTTATAGCATCTTACTCCACCTGTCTGACGGGATGGATCCAGTTCACGGCATACTGTATTGGTTCTGGTATAGAATTCGTCATCATCCACGGATTCATTTATTCTGACACCCCAGAGAATGATAGAAGGATGATTTCTGTACTGGGTTACCATCTCCCTGACATTATCGACAGCCTGATCCTTCCATTCGTTATCGCCTATATGCTGCCAGCCTGGTAATTCGGTAAATACCAGAAGCCCCAGCTCATCACATTTATCTATAAAATAATGTGACTGCGGATAATGCGATGTTCTCACAGCATTAACTCCAAGCTCCTCTTTCAGAATCTTCGCATCAAATTCCTGCATGGATTTGGGCATGGCATAACCAACATAAGCATAGCTCTGATGTCTGTTAAGTCCTCTGAGCTTAACCTTTCTGCCATTAAGATAGAAACCGTTTGTCTTGAAAAAGGCTCTTCTAAAACCAATCTTTGTTTCATTTACATCTATTACCGGACCATTTAACTTCTTTACATCAGCGTCCGATATTCTGATAAGCTCAGTCTTTATATCATATCTTGCAGGATTGTCTATATCCCAGAGTTCAACCTCCTGAGTAAGAGAATTGATTTCAAATATCTGCTTACCTGTTTCGGGAGATTTTCTCAGAAGCTCACTTACCTTAAAAGCAGATACACATCTATATTCTTCTCCTGAGCCTGTCTTTCTGATATACTGCTTTACCCCTACTCCATCTATATCTCCAACTATCTCCATCTGGGTAACTGTCTGAGATGCCTTTACCTTTCTGATACCCTCCTCCTCATACTTTTCAGCCAGCTTTGTAGTTATAAATACATCACTTATATAAGTAGGCTCTTTAATATCAAGATATACATCTCTATAGATGCCACCGTAGGTCATATAGTCAATCACAAATCCAAACGGAGGAACATTCAGACTTTCCCTGCTGTCACATCTGACGGCAACTACATTTTCCTCTCCATACCTGACACTGGTACTTATATCTACCGAAAAAGCAGTATATCCGGAGTGATGTGAAGCCACCTCTATTCCATTTACATAAACAGTAGCATCGTGAGCAACCCCTTCAAAAGTAAGAATCAGCTTTTTCCCGGTCCATTTTTGGGGTACCTTAATGACTCTTCTATACCCGCTCACCATCTGATATATGTGCTCATCAAAATAATGATATGGAGTTTCCTTCACAGTATGTGGAATACGAACAACTTCCATATCACTAGCATTATAGTCTTCCCTTGTGATCTCTGAATCAAACCTGTCTGTAAACCTCCAGTCATTATTCAGATAGACTCTTTCCATAAGCTGTACCCTCCTGATCATGTAATTATCTTCTCCAGTTTATGCAGCTTCATAAACATAATAATATCTTAACATGAAATGCTAATAATTGCACGCAACTATTCATCCATATGATGGCATAAAAATAGAGACCGGAAGCTTCCGGTCCCCTTAAAGAAAAACTTATTTATAATGTATTCTTATTAGCCTTTCTTCTCTTTTATCTTGGATTCCTTGCCACAATTAAGGCACAGATAAACCATAACACCCATCTTACCTGCAAGACCACCTGCCTGTTTAACAGGCTCCAGTCTGTTAGAACCACACTTTGGACATTTAATAAGAGCTGCCATAACTATCCCCCCTTTTGTACTACCATTAACTACTAAATGCTTTAACTTAATAAATCAATATATACTTTTTGTTAAATATATACAAATTGATTTATCAATTTTATACATTAATTATAACCCATACGTCGCATAGTAGCAAGCAAAAAAGCACTGTTAAAAGAGAAAAAAGCATTTACTTTCTCTTTCCAAAAAGTCTGAGAAGCTTCAGGAAAAGATTTATAAAATCAAGATACAGCTCTATAGCACCATAGAAAGCAAGTGTTGATGTTGAGATACCTGTTCTCATACGTGACATCTTAACTATCTTGTTGACATCATATACTGTATAAAGTGTGAATACTACTACTCCAACAAGAGTTACTATGTAATCAACAAGTCCGTTTCCAAGGAACAGATTAACAAGTGAGCCTACCAGTACCGCTATTAGTCCACCTAACAGGAAGGAGGACCAGCTTGTAAGATCCTTCTGAGTTGTTGCACCTATAACTGAAAGTACCGCAAACATAAGCGATGTCATAAAGAATATAGTTACTATGGACGAAAGCTCAAATGCTAAGAATATAATAGAAAATGTAAGTCCATTAACTATCGCAAACGCCGCAAAAAGCACTGCAGATAATACCAGATTATCTGACTTGATTGCACTCTGACATGCAAAAAGAACAGCTATTTCCACAACAAATATTAAAATGAATCCAACTCCCGGATTTCTTCCAGTTCCTAATACAGCACTGAGTAAAGCCGGTGATGAAGCAACAATAAGCGAAGTAATACCGGTTATCAGAAGTGCTATAAACATATAAAGGAAGGACTTTGATAAAAGCTCATTTACGTTAAGTGCCGCATTTATTCCTGCTGCAGCATCTCCAAAAGCCGACTGGCTCTTCGTCACTGACTGCATAGCAGAATACTGTGAATTAACAGCAGAATATGGATCCTGTCCGTAAGGATCTGAGCTTCCATAAGGACTGTTTCCCGAATAAGGATTAGAACCTGCATACGGGTTCTGTCCTGCGTAAGGATCCGTGCTTCCATAAGGGCTGTTTCCTGAATATGGATCCGTACTTCCATATGGACTCTGCCCTGAGTAAGAACTCTGACTGCCATAAGGACTCTGACTATCAAATGAATTCATATTAGCATAGGGACTACCCGGATCATAAGAACCGCTATTTGCATATGGGCTCTGACTGCCATATGAGCTCTGTCCGTCATACTGTCCGCTATATGGATTTGAGCCATATTGCGAAGATGATGACTGATTGTTATTATCATTTCTTTTTAATTCCATAAAAACCCTCCGATCAAATGTACCATAGCTGAAAATATTTCTCAAAAACTATAGTAAATATAAAACTTTAACCTACAGCCAGATTATACAACCAAATATCATTAAATTCACTATGAATACACCAAAACTTCATATTATGAAGACTACTGCTTATCTGAATAATGATGCGCCTCCTCCAGCATCATGGACTTAACCTTCATAAGTCTTACCTGGGTACTACGTTCATTTTCATCCAGCTTCATAGTAATATACTTTATACTTTCCTGTGTCTCAGGAATAATAACATGCTCAAGTGCATTTACTCTTCTTCTGGTTTTCTCTATCTCGGCAGCCATAAGCTGACAGGACTTCTCAACCTCAGCAAGCTTAAGCATATCAGGAAAAACGGCTGCCAGTGAATCTACCGCAAGATCAAGATCACCTGATGTAAATGCAAATCCGTATGAATACATATCATTTTCATCAGCAGTTTTAGTCTTAAAATCAAATACAGGTATGTCAACGCTCATAACATTTTTCTTATCCTGAACAAGAGCAACCTCCTGCTTGGGAGTCATGAATGCACTTCTCAGAATCTGTTCGGACATCCCTGCCTTTGCAAGTACAAAGTTCTTGTTCGCTTTTCCAAGACCTTCTTCAACCTTCTGCCTGAGCTCCATATTGACCTTAACCAGTTCAAGAAATTCCCGCATCAGCTCATCACGCTTATCCTTCAGAAGTCTGTGTCCCTTAACTGCTGTATTCAGTTTTTTCTTAAGTCTGGTCAGTTCCATTCTTGTTGGAATTACAGTTGTACTAGCCATTTGTCACCTCTTATAAGAAAGTCCTGCATAAAGACCTTTCAAAAATCACTTTAGTAATACATATCGAGGAACTTGTCACTGATACGCTTCAGCTCTGAACGAGGAAGTATCCTGAGAAGCTCCCATCCGATATCAAGCGTTTCCTCGATATCACGGTCAGCATTATAACCCTGTGATACGTATTTTTTCTCAAATTCATCCGCAAACTTGGCATACAGAAGATCAATCTCTGTAAGCGCTGCTTCACCAAGGATGACCATAAGCTCCTTAGCTTCCTTTCCTCTGGCATAAGCCGAGAAAAGCTGGTTCATGGTAGCCGCATGATCTGCTCTTGTCTTTCCTTCACCGATACCCTTATCCTTAAGACGTGAAAGTGATGGAAGAACATCAATAGGAGGTGTAATACCCTTTCTGTAAAGCTCACGTGAAAGGATAACCTGTCCCTCTGTAATATATCCTGTAAGGTCAGGAATAGGATGAGTCTTATCATCCTCAGGCATGGTAAGTATAGGAATCATCGTTATAGAACCATTCTTACCACGCTGACGTCCTGCTCTTTCATACATTGTAGCAAGGTCTGTGTACATATATCCGGGATAACCTCTACGTCCCGGAACCTCTTTACGGGCTGCAGATATCTCACGAAGAGCATCGGCATAGTTCGTAATATCTGTCATGATTACCAGTACGTGCATACCCTTTTCAAAAGCAAGATACTCTGCTGCTGTAAGTGCCATACGTGGTGTAGATATTCTTTCTACAGCAGGGTCATTTGCTAGATTTATAAAAAGAACTGTTCTGTCTATAGCTCCACTTTCCCTGAAGGATTCCTCGAAATAGTTCGCCTCCTCAAAGGTGATACCCATAGCTGCAAATACAACGGCGAACTCATCATCAGTTCCCTTAACCTTTGCCTGACGTGCTATCTGTGCAGCAAGTCTGGCATGAGGAAGTCCCGAAGCCGAGAATATAGGAAGCTTCTGTCCACGTACCAGAGTGTTCAGACCATCTATAGCAGATATACCGGTCTCGATAAACTCCTCAGGATATGCTCTTGCAGCCGGATTCATAGGAAGACCATTAATATCCATTCGCGCTTCCGGTATAATCTCCGGACCGCCATCTATAGTACGTCCAAGACCATCAAATACACGACCAAGCATATCGCCTGATACGCCAAGCTCAAGTGATCTTCCAAGGAACTTAACCTTACTACTCTCCAGGTTAATTCCTGTAGCAGACTCGAAAAGCTGAACCAGAGCTTCACTTCCGTTGATCTCAAGAACCTTGCAACGACGTCTCTCGCCGGAGCTGAGTTCTATCTCACCAAGCTCGTCATACTTAACATTTTCAACATCCTTTACCAGCATAAGAGGACCGGCAACTTCCTGTATAGTACGATATTCCTTTGGCATTAGTCTTCCTCCTTTCCAACGAGAGCTGAGATTTCTCTGACGAGACTGTCATGTATCTCGTTAAATCTTTCTTCTATACTGTCTTCCGGAGTATATTTATATCTACCTATGTCCTCACGAACCTTCATGGCTACGATATCATTTATCTTAGCCCCTTCCGTAAGAGCCTTGGAGCTCTCCTCGTAGAACATATATACAAGTCTCTGCATATAATACTGCTTCTGTATAGAAGTATATGTATCAATTTCATCAAATGAATTCTGATGCAGGAAATCCTCTCTGATAGAACGTGCAGCCTCCATCTTAAGTCTGTCCTGTGGAGAAAGCGCATCCATACCAACCATCTTAACAATCTCATTAAGAGAAGCTTCCTCCTGCAGAAGACTCATCAGCTCCTGACGTGTCTTCATCCAGCCTTCACCAATATTCTCATCAAACCAGCCCTGCATCTCATCCAGATAGTTACTGTAACTGTTCAGCCAGTTAATAGCCGGGAAATGTCTCTGATAAGCAAGACTTGCATCAAGCGACCAGAACACCTTAACTATACGAAGAGTTGCCTGGGAAACAGGCTCCGATATATCACCACCCGGAGGCGATACGGCACCAATAGCCGAAAGAGCGCCTTCTCTTCCATCCTGTCCAAGACATACAACATGACCGGCTCTTTCATAGAACTGTGCAAGACGTGAAGCCAGGTAAGCAGGATAACCTTCCTCACCGGGCATTTCCTCAAGACGTCCGGACATCTCACGAAGAGCCTCTGCCCAACGTGATGTAGAGTCAGCCATAAGCGCTACCGAGTAACCCATATCCCTGAAATACTCAGCAAGAGTTATACCTGTATAGATAGATGCCTCACGGGCAGCAACAGGCATATCCGATGTATTGGCTATAAGGATAGTTCTCTTCATAAGTGATTCTCCGGTACGAGGATCCTTAAGTTCTGGGAACTCATTCAGAACGTCTGTCATCTCATTTCCACGTTCTCCACAACCTATATAGACAACTATTTCCGCATCTGCCCACTTGGCAAGCTGATGCTGTATAACGGTTTTACCGGAACCGAAAGGACCGGGAACAGCCGCAACACCACCCTTTGCAATAGGGAAAAATGTATCAACAACTCTCTGTCCTGTTATAAGTGGCTGACGTGGCGGAAGCTTCTTCTTATATGGACGTCCTTTACGAACCGGCCATTTCTGCATCATTGTAAGAGACTTCTCACCGTCTGCTGTTTCAACAACAGCAACTGTATCCTCAACTGTGTAGGAACCACTGCTGATACTCTTTATAGTACCTTCTATTCCATAAGGAACCATGATCTTCTGAGTAACAACCTCAGTTTCCTGTACAGTACCGATGATATCTCCCGCTTCAACCCTGTCGCCTACATTTGCTGTAGCCACAAAGTCCCATACCTTTTCTCTGTCAAGCGAAGGAACCTCTACACCTCTTTCCAAAAGATTACCTCCGGTAACCTCCATAATCTTTGTAAGCGGTCTCTGAATACCGTCATATATGGATCCCATAAGTCCGGGACCAAGCTCAACCGAAAGAGGAACCTCTGTAGATTCAACAGGTTCTCCAGGTCCAAGCCCTGAAGTTTCCTCATATACCTGAATAGATGCCTCATCACCGTGCATCTCTATAATCTCACCGATAAGTCTTTCGTTACTAACTCTGACAACATCGAACATATCGGCATCTCTCATGCCTGTGGCTATAACCAGAGGACCAGCCACCTTTTTTATCTTACCAATAACACCCATGGAACTTAAGTTTCCTTTCTGTTAATAATCTCCTGCAAAGACTACTCACCAAAGAGTATATCTGAGCCAACCGCCTGCTCTACCGAACGTCTGACTGACATTACACCATCGCCCGTATTACCCTTAACTCCGGGTATCTGAATAATAGCAGGAGTCATCACTCCAGCATACTTATCTATAACATCTCTTATACTGGCTGCAAGCTCTTCAGTAATATAGATAACTCCATATCCACTGCCTGCAAGATTCTTAATCGTTTTAGCCGCTTCAACCGGATCTGTTACTGGAAATGTACCAAGTCCTAGAGCAGCAAAGCCATATATACTATCGTAATCTCCTATTACAGCAACGCCCTTATCATCCATACATCTTCCTTATCCTTTCCGAAATGACATCATCTCCAAAGCCATTAAGCTTTGCAGTCATGATAATCCTGGCTGTTCTTATCTCACACTGTTTTGCAAGATAATAAGCAACTATAGGACCACTGGATTCTATGTTGTACTTCTGCGAACGAATCATGTCCATCACAGTATCATCACACCATTTCTCAAACATGGAGTAAGAATCCTTCAGTGCTTCTACAGCATCCCTGAATCCGATTTTCTCCAGGAGTTCATATACTGCATCTATTCCAATCGCTAC
>OCVV011223667.1_pt1 | contig 16501 bp, 20 predicted proteins | sample 1539721 | NCBI WGS metagenome assembly OCVV01 (sample SAMN02144230, study PRJEB22623) | gut metagenome | biome: sheep rumen | host: Ovis aries | place: New Zealand | reverse complement strand
CCTCTCCGAGATGCCTGTTCTCCAGTCTTCATTGAACCCTGACGACAGAGAGTCAGAGATGATTGCTCTAGCCGTTAACCTCGCTGAGAAGCAATTGCGAGATGGTACAGCTTCACCTAATGTTATTTGCCATTACTTAAGGCTCGGTAGCACTAGGGAGTCGGAAGAAAGAAAATTGCTTCAAGAAAAGACTAAGCTCATGGCCGCAAAGTCAGAGCAGATTGAACAGAGTAAACGAATGGAAGACTTGTATAAGGATGCCTTAAGTGCATTGTCCACATATCGTGGAGAAACTACAGTCGGAGAGGAGCAATATTATGCAGAACAATAATTTGTGGCAGCCACAGTTGACAATCGGAACTCGATTGATTTCTGTTAAAGGATTTGATGCCGCTGAGAAGTATCCTACACCTAAGGACAGCATAATTCCGATATTTGACGAAGAGTCTGACTACGTCTACATTAAGACTACAGACAGTAATGGCGGAGTTAGCATGAGGATGTTCTCTATGAAGGAAGAACCGATCCCCAAGTTTGATCCTAAGATGTATGTGACTATTGATGACTTTAATTCATTCAGAGAGGAAATGAGAAATGGCTTCAACGCTATTCAGCAATCAATCAACGACACCGTCGCAGCAAATAATGAACGCTCCGACAGCCACACAAACAATAAAAACAATATTAAATAATGCTAGTCCACAGACTGCATTTAACACATTTTTAGCAACCAATCCACAAGCACAAGAAGCTCAACAGCTAATTATGCAATATGGTAATGGCGATCCTAAAAAGGCTTTCTATGAACTCGCAAAGGTTCGCGGAATAGACCCAAGTAGGATACTAAGCGAGTTAGGAATAGGGTGAGTATAATGTTTGAAAACGACTATTTAATGCATTATGGTATAAAAGGCCAAAAGTGGGGCGTAAGACGTTACCAGAATAATGATGGTTCTTTAACTGCTGCTGGAAGAGCTAGATACTCTAAGGGTGGAGGCAAAAGAGCTAGATACGGTCGTAAAGATGCAGCACCTGGTAATATTCAGTCCGATAAAAACAAGGTCTGGAATCTAAAAAAAGCACCCAGAGATTACAGTAATCAGGTGCGAGATGATTGGTCTTCTACTGTTTATTACTCAAAAGGAGACGTTTCTCCTAAGTTAAAGAAAGCCGCATTAAAACGACAGCTACAATTACAAAAAATTTATAGTAAAGAAGGACGTTGGCCATCTGACTTCACCAATATGGACACATCAGACTACATTATAGAATCTATGCCGGATAAAAAGTATAGAAAAGCATGGAACAAAATGATGTACCGAGACAAACAGTATTCAGATGATGTCTTCTCGTCCACCGGAAAGAAAGGCTGGGCATCTCCGTTACTAGATGAATCCGACTACAAAAATATTGTAAAAAGGTATCGTAAAGAAGGTAAATTAGAAGAAGCCACTAAAATGGAAAATACACGTAAATACCTTTACCCGCAATATTCTGGTAAGAAAGCTAAATATGGCGCTCAGTATATGTATGCATACCCAGATTCAGACGGTACATCACCATTGAACACAAACAAGAAGTTGCTTAAGCTTAATGACAAGATAGCTAAAAACAATAAGCAGTTGTCTAAAATTGACGCATATACTTTAGGGCAATTAAATCGCTATGAGGATACCTATAATGAGAATGGTGGTAAAGATCGTGCCTATTTAAATGGAGCTAAGCTTACAGAAATTGCTAGAAAAAGGTATGCTAATAAAGATACTAAACTTAGAGAAAAACGTCAAAAATTAGTCGACAAGATTACAGGTACACCTAACAGCAAATATGAAGCAGTTGGACTAACTGATATGAATGACGTTAAAGACGTAAGGGAAGCATATGCCAGAGGGTATTCCGCATATGATCCTAAACATCTTGGTGATGCTAAGGCTGCAAATTTTGTAACAGCTGATTGGTATTATAATCAGGGTAAATTTAAAGACTATAAGGTATCTCCAGACAGCGATACCAGTAAAGGCGATACCTATAATACAAGAGCATTCAATCAACTTAAGTACGGTAAAAAGAAACGTAAATAAGATTTTTAACTAATCAATAATAGATAAGCGAGTTAGGCATCTCGAGTTAGCTATAAAGATTAATCTTTATAAGAATTGAAGAAAGGAGGAGCCTAACTATATGGATATGAACGAGAACGGATTATTGTGGTTCTTCGCTGTTATTCTTTTAGCTGGCGGCGGTAACGGCCTCTTCGGTAGAGCACCAATGGGTCCACCACCTGCTACTCAGTCTGATGTTACTGAGGCAGTAAACAATAGCCAGATAATGAATCAGCTCAATGGCATCGCTTTGTCATCAGCCAACAATAATTACGAAACAGCACGTCTTATACAGCAGCAGTCTAGTGACATGCTTACCCAGAATAATTCAAACCTTATAAACATTATTCAGGGATTTAACAATGTAACTACTCAGCTCCAGAATCAGACCAATGCTTTGGGTCAGCAGATTTCTCAGCTTGGATACCAGATGGATCAGTGTTGCTGCTCAATTAAGACACAGATGCTTCAGGATCGTCTCCAGGATACTCAGTTCAAGCTCAATCAGGCTCAGAACCAGATTGACAACAGAGACCAGACTCAGACCATCTTGAACAATCTTGGTAGATTCGTTGCATGGGCCGGTAGCGGTTCACCTGCAGCAACTACTACTTAATTAGTAACTAAGAGGGTGACCTGAACACCACTCGTCACCCTCGATTCTTTCAAGGAGTGAACATGACAACGTTTTTAAAAGAGCATATACATGATGAACTACAAGATTGTCTGACCTATGCTAAGAAAGCTGTAGAAGTCAAAGAGTCAAACCATGAGGCTTCTAAAACTTTTTGGAAATTAAGTAATAACGAAATGAGTCACGCAACTTTTTTAATCAAAATACTTATGAAGACAGATCCTAACACAGAATCTAAAGAGATAATTGATGAGTATATGAATACGATTAATGAGCGTGATGCATTGTGTAAACTTTGGTGATTTGTATGAGAAAAAGTTATAGTGAGATGATCGCACTACCTACTTTTAAGGAACGATTGGAATATTTAAAGATTAATGACCAATACGTTGGGAATACAACCTTTGGTGGACACAGAACTTTAAATCAGGCATTGTATAAATCTCCACTATGGAAGAGTATTAGGAATGCTGTGATAATTAGAGATAAGGGCTGTGACTTAGCAGACCCCGATCATCCTATCAATGGGTCTGTCTACATCCACCATATAAATCCAATAACAGTGGAAGAACTAGAGAATAGATCTCCGTCTATCTTTGACATAGATAATTTAGTAGCTGTCAGTTTCGAAACACACAACCAAATACATTATGGAACTGATGCACGTACTAATGAGCTAATAGAACGATCACCAAATGATACAATACCTTGGAGGAATTGAAATGGGCAAAAACAATAATACCGTTGTAGGATACGTAAGTGTATCTTCTGCAAACGCACTGTTTCTTAACGTGCGAGAAAAGCCAGACTATATTTCTGGTGTACGAAAGAAACTGAGAGAAGGTTCGACAGTCGTAGTTGACACATCGGACAACTCTAGTGGATACTTTTATAAGATCCTCAAACCGGTAAAAGGTTATGTAATGAGGAGGTATGTTACAATCGATGGAAGAGAGCATACTACAAACAATCAAAAAAATGTTGGGAATAATGCCCAGTGATGACAATTGGGACGAGGACATTCTCAATCACATAAATTCTGCATTCATGACTTTGTACCAGTTAGGATTCGGTTCGACCCCTATATTTATAGAGGATGAGGATACTGCATGGTCTGATGTACTTAGTATAGAGAACTTTGCATCTGTCAAGACCTATATTTATGACAAAGTAAAAGTAGGTTTTGATCCACCACAGTCCGGATCCTTGATGGGAGCATTAGAGAAGCAGATTGCAGAATACGAATGGCGTTTACACATAATGGTAGACAAGTAGGAGAGATATATGAATAATAAGGATTACTTAGCCCATTATGGTATCAAAGGCCAGAAATGGGGTCTAAGACGTTATCAAAATCCAGACGGTACATATACAGCAGCTGGAAAGGCTAGACGTAATAAAGGAACCAGCAAAACCTCTTACGGAAAAGGTGGAGGTAACGGTGGTGGTGGAAACTCAGGTTGGATGTACGACAACAAATACGATAACGAGGCTTCTGCTAGGTCTGCTGTTAGAGCTGATATTACTTCTAGAAATGCAAAACAGATTCTTGATTCCGAAAAAGGAATTGCCAGTAGTTTAAGAGATGCTACTGATGCTGTCGACAACCTAAATAGAAGTCGACAAATTTCAAAATACCGTCAAACAGGCATAGACCCTAATATACGAGATGATGAAATACAGCGTGCCATTAATCGTATGGATGTTGAGAATCGTTTTTATGATCAAAAGTATAGATACGATACACAAGGAAAGGCTAAAGCTAGCGATGCACTTAAACTTATAGGTGGTCTTACAGCAGCAGCTGCCGGAACTGCACTCGTAGCCAGTATGATTCGTAAGAATAATCTCGACGCTGCTCGAATTAAGAAAGCTATTTATGGTGGCAAGAAGCTTTCTAAAGAAGAAAAGAAGGCTTTAAAAGAGCAGAAGAAAGCTGAAAAAGAGTATAAGTCAGATACAAACGCATACGAATGGTGGTTAGGTCAAGCTGCATATGCCAAAAACAATAATCAGTATAACAATGCAATGTCTAATGCAATGCTGATGCTTTCGCATAGAGATAAAAAGCCTATGACATATACTGACTTGGAAGGTAAAAAACACACCGTTATATACGACGCGTCTATGCTTGAAACCATGTACAACGGATCTAAACAGAATACCAAATACGGCAAAAATTTCCTAAAAGACCAGCTTAAAAGAGAATTAGGAGATATGGCCGAAATAGATCGTCGTAAATACGAAGATACTGTAAAATTAGCTCAGGCTAAACAGAAGGCTAAGACTACTGTCAAGAAAGCTAAACTTAAAGCTAAGACTGACCAGGCTGTAGCAAAGGCTAAGAATCTGTCAACTGACTATAACAAAGACGGAACATTGACTGATAAGGGTAGAGATAAGCTCATTAGGCAGCTTGTCAAGAATGAACAAGTAATACGTTCAGCAACTCGTTCAGTCCGTAATGCAGACAAGTTTGGTAATGTTACAGGTGCAGTAGTTCCATTAGCTTCTATGGGCTTATTAGGTGCTGTCTCGCCTGCTGTTATGGCTGCTTTTCCGGCTACTGCTGGTATAGGTGGAGCTATGCTTGCTGGAACTGCTATTAAGAAGCTTAGTTCTACAGGCGTAAAAGCTTTAGGTCAGAAGGAAATAGAGTCAGCAAATGTTAAGGCTGCTTCTATAAGAAACCGCTTAGACGAAGATGATCGTAAGCGTAGAGCTATGGCACACTCCGAAGACTTCCTAGCCCATTATGGTATCAAAGGTCAGAAATGGGGAGTTCGCCGATTTCAAAATAGTGACGGATCCTATACTCATGAAGGAAAGATTCGATACGGACGTATAAAGAGTTCTGGAAAGAAACCTAAATACGGATCTCAGTATGACGATTACGACGACTATGACTATGATGACTATGGCGGTTCTTCATATGATAAGTATGTGTCACGTGCTAATAGAGGAACTTCTGATAAAGATTATTCATATAAGATGAATCTTACTCCTAATAGTAAACTCAGAACAGCAGGAACTGTTTTAGCTGGTTTAGCTTTAGCCTCAATGGGTACTAAGTATCTTGTTAAGAATCTTGACGATCTATATACTATTAATAAGCTCGATAGACACGCTGTTGAAAATAGCATGAAGATTATGGATCTTAAGAATGCTAACAAGATGAAAAAGATCGAAGCTAATTATAAAAAAGGTAATCTAGCTGAAAGAGCTTATCGTAAAGTAAAAAGTGTAAAACTTAATAAAGCATTAAAGAAGGACGGAAAGGTCAATTCTGATACTGTTTTATTAAATCGTAGAGGAGTCAGAAAATACATTAAGAAGCATGGCGGACTTACTACAACCGAACAAAAGGTTAATACTGCTTTAAGTCAAGTAGGATCTAGGTATCCTGATACATTTGAAGATTTTAGAAAGAGCTTACAAAAGCCGACTTATGCTTTCCCTAAAACTGACTTTAAGATGACAAATGGAACTGGTGGTATACCTAGTCGTAAAACACAAAAGGCAATAAATAGGGCAGCTAGAAAGAAAGAACGTGCTCTTAAAAAGACTGGAAAAGTTCTCTCTAAACCTTTTTCTAGTATGAAGAAAATACCGGTAGTCGATGGTAAACTTCAGTTTGATCCTAGCACTCCAATAAGCCCTAAAACACAAAAGGCAATAGATAATGTGGCTAAATACAGAGCTGCTCAGATGAAATTAAATAGAGCCAACGATGAATTCGACAAGATCTTTGATGAGATGAACAAGACAGCCCGTAAGAAGGGTAAAGAGTTCCGTAAGTGGGGCAATAGTTAAAAGGAGAATTCAAAATGCTTAGTAATACAGCGACCCCGAAGTATTATGGGGCATTTCGAGAACAGGTTATTAATGGTATAATACCTGTTAATCGTGAAGTTTCTATGGAGATGAATCGAATAGATGCTCTCATAGAAGATCCGAACTATTATTACGATGACGAAGCTGTCGAAGGTTGGATAGCCTTTTGTGAGAGGGAATTAACCCTTACAGATGGTAGCGATATGAAGCTTTTGGACAGCTTTAAATTATGGGGTGAGCAGGTATATGGATGGTATTATTTTGTTAAACGATCCGTTTACGAGAAGTATCCTGACCAGCCTGGAGGTCACTGGGTAAACAAATTAGTAAAAACAAGACTTACTAAGAAACAGTATTTGATAGTAGGAAGAGGTGCAGCAAAGTCTATCTATGACTATTGTATACAAGCTTTCGAACTTGTTACATCGCCTCAAACTACACACCAGATCACAACAGCTCCTACTATGCCTCAGGCTGAAGAGGTCATGTCACCATTCAGAACTGCATTGATAAAAGCGAGAGGACCTGTGATTCAGTTCATGACACAGGGTTCAATCCATAATACAGAAAATTCTCAAAAGAAGCTCCTTGCTTCTACTAAGATGGGAATTGTCAATAACGCCACTAACTCATTACTTCAGGTCAGACCGATGACTATAGATAAGCTTCAGGGTCTTAGATGTCCTATAGCTACAGTAGACGAATGGTTATCTGGCGATATTAAAGAGGATGTTGTTGGCGCCTTAGAACAGAGCGCATCTAAGATGCCAGAATACCTCATTATAGCGACATCATCAGAAGGTACAGTACGTAACGGCCCTGGTGATACTATTAAGTTGGAGTTGCTTTCAATCCTTAAGGGTGAGTATTATGCGCCTCATGTTTCAATCTGGTGGTACAAACTAGATGATGTGAGCGAGGTTTCAAACCCTGCTATGTGGCTTAAAGCTAATCCAAACTTAGGTAAACCAGGGATGGTGTCATATGAAACTTACCAATTGGATGTAGAAAGAGCAGAACATTCACCTTCAGCTAGGAATGATATTTTAGCTAAAAGATTCGGGCTACCAATGGAAGGCTATACATACTTCTTCACATATGAGGAAACTAAAGCTCACAAGTATAGAGAATTCTGGAGTATGCGTTGTGCCGTTGGCGCCGATTTGTCACTTGGTGATGATTTCTGTTCATTCGCATTTCTGTTTCCATTAGTCGGTACTTACACTGATATGTGTTTTGGTGTAAAGACTAGAAATTATATTACAGAACATACCTTAAATTCATTACCTCTAGCTATGAGATACAAGTATGAGGACTTCATACAAGAGGGCAGCTTAATAATCATGCCAGGAACTATCTTAGACATGACAGCTGTCTATGACGATCTTATAGAGTACATAGAGAGATCTGATTATGATGTTCAATGCTTCGGTTACGATCCTTACAACGCTAAGGACTTCGTTGAACGTTGGGCAATGGACAATGGTCCTTTCGGAATTGAAAAAGTTCCACAGGGATCTAAAACAGAATCAGTTCCATTAGGAGAGTTAAAGAAACTAGCATCAGAACGTAAGCTTCTGTTTGATCAGGGTATAATGGAATTTGCTATGGGTAACTGTGTAACTATAGAAGATACTAATGGAAACCGTAAATTGTTAAAAGAGCGTCGAGATAAAAAGATTGACTGTGTTGCAGCTATGATGGATGCTTTTGTGGCATACAAAATGTATCGTGACGCTTTTGACTAATAAAATTCAAAATGGAGGAATTATGACTATACATGAACGTCTAACGAATGCTTGGAATGCATTTAAAGACAATAAGTCAATAACATCTCCACCGGTAGATTACGATGTCGGAGAAGTCAGCTATAGAAAGCCCGACCGAATTCGATTGACAAGAGGTAACGAGAGGACAATCATAACTGCTATTTACACTAGAATAGCGATTGACGCCTCTGCTATAGATATTAAGCATGTTATAACTGATGAGCATGGTAATTATTCAGAAACCATTAATTCTAAGTTGAATAGGTGCTTAACGGTTAGTGCGAATATGGACCAGACTGGACGAGCTTTCATCCGTGACGTCGTTATGTCAATGCTGGATGATGGTTGTGTGGCTATAGTTCCTACCGACATTCGATCAGAATTTGGTAATCTTTGGACTACGGAATCTTTCGATGTCTTAAAAATGAGAACCGGTAAAATTAAAGAATGGAAACCGAATGCAGTTCTTGTAGACTTATACAATGAACGCAGTGGTAAGCATGAACAAACATGGCTACCAAAAACAGCAGTTGCTATTGTTGAGAATCCATTCTATGCAATTATGAATGAGCCTAACTCGACTTTCTACCGACTCATTCATAAATTAAACATTATGGATACCATAGATGACTTGAATGGTTCTGGTAAATTTAACATGATCATTCAGTTACCATATACAACTAGAACCGAAATGCGTCGGGAACAAGCGGAAAAGCGTCGTAAAGAACTTGAAAAACAGTTGACAGATGGTAATAATTATGGTATCGCATATGCAGATGTTAGTGAGAAGATTGTTCAGCTCAATCGGTCTATAGACAACCAGATGATGGACCAGGTTAATTATTTGACGAGTATGCTTTATAGCCAGTTAGGTATAACCGAAGACATACTGAAGGGAACTGCCGATGAGCAAGTAACACTCAATTACTATAACAGAACTGTCAATCCAATAGTGAATGCAATCACAGAAGAGATGAAACGTAAGTTCCTTTCTCGTACAGCCATTTCGCAAGGTCAATCCATTATGGCATTCCGTAATGTATTTAACCTTGTACCTCTTAATAACTTGGCTGAGATTGCTGATAAATTCACTAGAAATGAAATTATGACTTCTAATGAAATTAGACAGATTATTGGATTGCGACCGGCTGACGACCCTAAGGCCGACGAGTTGATTAATTCAAACTTGAACCATCCTGAAGAAAACCAGGAAGGAAGGGCTGAACCTACAAACAAGGAGGAAATTCAAAATGGGCAGGGAGTATGACTTTGCCGGTTGGGCGACCAGATCTAACGTTCGTTGTTCAGATGGTCGAACAATCTCTGATGGCGCTTTTGCCAATCAGGATGGTGCTGTCGTTCCATTGGTTTGGAATCACCAGCACAATTCAATAGACAATGTCCTCGGTAAAGCTTACCTTCAGCATCGTGATGGTGGCATGTACGCATATTGTACATTTAATGATACACCATCTGGTATGAAGGCAAAAGAAACCGTTCAGCACGGTGATGTGGTGTCGTTGTCTATATTCGCCAATCGTTTGAAAGAACAGAATTCAAATGTTCAGCATGGTGTTATTCGTGAAGTTTCATTGGTTTTAGCAGGTGCTAATCCTGGAGCTTACATCGAAAATGTCATGTCTCATGACGAAGGCGAAGGTCGCTGTGCCGTTATTTACAATGACGGTGAAATAGAAGAATTCGCAGGCCAGTATATTGAGCATGCAGACAATGATGAAGAGGAGGCCGAAATGGCAGACAGAACAATTCAGGACATCGTGGATGAGATGACCGATGAGCAGAAGCAGGCAATGTATGCAGTTGTAGAAGCTGCAGTAGAAAACGCCATCGATGAGTATGATGATGCAGATGATGATGACGTTGAAGATGAAGATTATGATTATGATGAGGAGGACGAGAACGTGACACATAACGTTTTTGACGAGTACAACAACTATATAGGTTCAGATGATGCCTATATTTCACACGCTGATCAGGAATTTATTATTAACGAAGCTAAGTCAAATGGCGGATCACTTAAGAATACATTCCTTGCACACGCAGCTACCTATGGCGTAGACGACATTGAATGGCTCTTCCCAGAGTACCAGAACATGACTGACAAGCCAGGGTTCATTAACGTTCAGCCACAGGAATGGGTAAACGTTGTAATGAAGGGTGTTCATCACACACCATTCTCTAGAATTAAGTCAATGTTTGCTGATATTCGTGAAGACGAAGCTAGGGCAAGAGGTTACATAAAGGGTAACAGAAAGGTTGAGGAAGTATTCAGCCTTCTTAAGAGAACTACTGATCCACAGACCATCTACAAGAAGCAGAAGCTCGATAGAGATGATGTTGTTGATATTACTGACTTTGATGTAGTATCTTGGATCAAGGGTGAGATGAGAATGAAGCTCGATGAGGAAATCGCTAGAGCTATTCTTGTTGGTGATGGTAGACTTGCATCTTCTGATGATCACATTCAGGAGACTCATATCAGACCTATCGCTAAGGATGATTCACTTTACACAATCACAAAGACTGTTGTTATTAAGCCGGGTGAGCAGGAAGCTCATGCACTTTACACAAACATTATCAGATCATTCAATGACTATCAGGGATCCGGTAACCCAATATTCTTCACAAGTCAGAGCATAATCTCAGACCTTCTTCTCCTTGAAGATGGTATTGGAAGAAGACTCTTCAATAACATCTCTGACCTTGCTACAACTCTTAGAGTTAGCAGAATCGTACCATTCCCATACCTTCCAGCAGATAGCTATGGTATCATTGTAAACCTTGGTGATTACAATGTAGGTGCTGATAAGGGCGGTAGCATCAACATGTTCGAGGACTTCGATATTGACTACAACCAGCAGAAGTACTTGATCGAGACACGTTGCTCAGGTGCTCTTACAAAGCCTTACTCTGCTATTGTTCTCAAGAAGAATACCGAGGCACCTAGCAATAATGAGGAAGAGACACCTAACTCTGACCAGCCTTCAGTAGGCTAATAGAAAGGACACACTATGAAGTATTGCGGAATCATAGGTTTTTCAAAGACTGTCGATAAGGGTGATGGTATTCATGATACCGAACACACTGAACGAAAGTATTATGGAGACGTTCTCCACAATACTCATAGATGGCAGTCCGGTAACGATAATGCAAATAATGAGTTTAATGTTAGTAATCAGATCAGTATAATCGTTGACGATTACCTCATGTCTAATCTAGGATTCATTGAGTATATTACTTGGATGAATTCAAAATGGAAAGTAACTAACATTACTGTAGAGTATCCGAGAGTTACTTTAGAGGTTGGAGGTGTATTCAATGAATGACCGTCAAGAATTACAAGCTAAATTGGTTGATATTTTAGGTTCTAATGACGTTTACTATCAGCCGCCTGAAAGCATTAAACTAAAATACCCTTGCATAATCTATCATTTAGCTGATATTCGTATCGATAATGCAGATGACGTTAAGTATCGTAAGTATAGTCGCTATACCGTTACTTACATTACAAAGAATGCAGAAGATAGGTTTATAGACAAACTTATGGACGCATTTGAATACTGCTCTTTCGATAGAACTTATTCAGCTGATCACTTAATACATTATGTTGTAACTATTTTTATGAGGAGGAAGTCATAAAATGAGACTTGAATTCGATAAGGAAGGCGAGAGATATTACGAAACTGGTATACGTAATGTCGTTCTTTACACAAGAGACCAGAATAACGACTATACAAATGCAGAAGCTTGGAATGGTGTAACAGCCATTAATGAGAATCCGAGTGGTGCTGATGTAACTGATCTTTATGCAGATGACATCAAATACCTTTCAATGAGAGCTGCTGAGAACTTTGGTCTTTCTATTACAGCTTATTCGTACCCTGAGAGCTTCGCTGAGTGTGATGGTACTAAGGAAGTAGCACCAGGCGTTGTTATGGGTCAGCAGTCTAGAAAGTCATTTGGTCTTGCTTACATTACTACAGAAGGTAATGATGTTAAGGGTAATGACTATGGGGAGAAGCTTCATCTTGTATACAATGCAACTGCAGCTCCTTCAGCTAGAAACTATCAGACTATTAACGAGTCACCTAGCGCTATTGAGTTCTCATGGGAGATCTCTACTACACCTGTAAGCAATAAGCATGGCAAGCCATCGGCTACACTTACAATTACTAAGACACCTGCTAATGCTACAAAGTACAATAAGTTGCTTGACACTCTTTGGGGAACAGATGCTGATCCTACAGCTCAGACTGAGGGTACAGAGGGTATGCTCCCATCCATCGACGATGTCGTAACTGCAATGTCAGGACAGTAGTATTCGGCGAATTCAAAATGGCGGTGTTGTTAACTTAATAGTAGCCCACGAGGTACTGCCGCCTTTTTTTTTTATGGAGGATATTACATGTTTGAAAATGATTATTTAATGCACTATGGCATAAAGGGCCAAAAGTGGGGCGTAAGACGTTACCAGAATGCTGATGGTTCTTTGACTACTGCTGGTAGAGCTAGATATTCTAAGGGTAGTGGTAAGAGAGCTAGATATGGTAGTGAGAATACTATGGACGCTGATAAAGCTGCCAGAGTTGAAAAACTCAATAAAAAGATTGACAAACTTAATCTTAAAATGCAGAAAGGTACTGCTAGAAGTTATGGATATGGAGACCTTTCTGTAGGAAAACAGGCTGCCTTACGTGGTGCTGTTGGAGCGGGTACAGCTGGTGTAGCCGGATATGCAATGGGTTCTAGAACTGCTAAGGCGTATAATGCTTTAAATGCTCACCCTATCGTTAAAGGATATCAGTTCACTACAGATGCTGGCGGAAATACAATAATGGTTCCATCAGTAGTAGCAGGAGCATCTAAAATTAATCCAGTTGCAGCTGGCTTAAAAACAGCTATACCATATGCTACAGCTGCCGGATTAACCAATGCTGTTGGTGGTGCTATATTAGGCGCTGCGGCAAAGGGTATTGGTTCACATGATGTGTTCCGTAAGGGTCGTGAACGTACACTTCAGAAACTTCAGGCCGAAAGAAATGCTTTGGACTCTAGTCAAAAGAATCGTAAAGGAAGGATCCTTACTAAAGAAGAGTTTAACAAGCAGTTTAATGGTGCTAAAGGTGGTGTAACAGGCCTTAATGTAGGTGGTCTTGTTGGTGGTGCTGTTGGAGCTGCTATAGGTAAGCGTAGTAAGAAAGACAACGTTTACGACTATGAGCAGTATAAGAAGAACGCAGTAGCTTATGGCTCTAAAAAAAAAAAAGCGGGTAAGATAGGATACGGTCAAACCGATCGTGATGATGGACGAGTGCATGTCTATATGTGGAATGGCAATACACCAGTAACGTTGAACTATAAAGAGGCTCAGCAAGCAAAGGCTGCTGGGATGAATATGGAAAGAGCTAGTGTTGATTACGAAAGCCAATTCTGGAAAGATTATGCTGCAAAATATGCACCTAAAAAGACTGGTAAGAAGAAGCGTCGCTAAATTCAAAATGGAGGTAAATGATGGACTATTTAATGCATCATGGTATAAAAGGCCAAAAATGGGGTGTGCGAAATGGTCCACCATACCCTCTAGATCAGACCAAGCATAATAGAGTTGTAAAAGCGGACCAATCTGCCAAATACGGAGCAAAACAGCAACCTACTGCAAATGCTCCTAAACAGTCTATCTTAAAGCGTAAAGACCGTGATTACTCAGAACGAGAGGATATGAAGTTGATAAATCCGTTAAAAGGAAATGAAAACTGCGTATCCTGCACTATGGCATATGACCTTCGTAGAAGAGGTTATGATGTCACGGCGGGTAACGATATGACCGATCTGGATATTGACGATTTTATTGGCATGTACAAGAATACAAAGCTTGTCGATCCAGTAAAATTAGATAGACAGATACCTTTCGAAACCAGAGAAAGGTTAGCTCGCCACGGCAAAAATTACGAATACGCTAATGCTATGGCTGACCAAATGATCAGTGGCGGTAATCAGCGTGGTAATCTCCTACTTCAATGGGATGAGTATTCAGGGCACAGTGTTGCTTATGAAGTAAAGAATAATCGTCTCATTGTACGAGATTGTCAGTCTAATGAAGTATTTGAGGGCAAAGCTGCCCGTAACATGATGGCTGCTGCAACTGGTATAAAGTACTACAGAATGGACAACCTTACACCAGATGTTGCCCAGATGAAGAAAAATGGAGTAATTTATGATAGGAAGTAAAGAAGCATTTGATATTATTCAGGACAGATTTCCAGAAAGATTTGCAACTAGTTGTAGAGAAGCAGCTGATAAGTTCATCTTTACAATGGTTAACGATCCTGACAAAGTGTCCTACAACAATCCAATATACGCAGTATCAAAGGAGACTGGTGAGGTCTCAGGATACTCACCTACATCAAATCTGCAAGAGTGGATCTCTGCTCGAGATGTTGATATTCAGTCCTTGTACTAGAAAGGATCACCAATGCTTAAAATTGATGGATATTCGATAGAATTGACACGTGGAGATACACTTCGTTTAACTATAAGCTTACAAGACAGTGAAGGCAATCCGGTGTCATTAACAGATCTGGATCATCTTTGGTTCCGTCTTAAGAAAAAAGCTAAAGATGAGACTATCTTAATTGAAAAGTCGGGCGATCCAGTGCAGTCACTCATTGCGCTGGATGAACCTGATACTGAAAATATTCCATTTGGAAAATACAAATATGAAATTGAAGTAGTCACATCAGATGACGAACATTATACAGTAATAGCAAATCAAGACTTTACAATAGGTGAAGAACTTGAAAATCATTAGGAGTGTATTATGGTAATTAATAATGCTAGACTTAATACAGCCACTCTTACAGGCTCTATAGGAAATTCCGGTAGTATAAGTGCTGGCGGAGTTAACATACCAGCTAGTGTTCAGAGGAATATGGTCATATCTCATACAACGGATGAATGGAACGCATTGTATGAACTTGTATCTAAAAAAGATTACATCTACGTTTACACAGATCATCAGAAAGATGGAGAGACTGATATTCCGGGAATAAAGATAGGTGATGGCAACGCTTATGTTGTAGACTTACCTTTCTGTGATGCTTTATATGCAAAGCACATTAACAATACAGTCCTTCATATAACTGATGAAGAGCGAGACTTTTGGAATAATAAAGTTACTTGTTTTATAGACCCATATAATGATGAAAGGGTCATTTTTAGTAAAAATTAAGGAGGATTAACAATGCCAAATTTAACACAAATCGAATTGCCTAGTGGTGGTGTCTATGACTTAGTGGACCAAGGTGGTAGAGATTTAATTGCCCAGCTTCAATCAAAGAACTATTGGCTTGGTGTAACTACTACAGCATTAACTGATGGCGCTACAACTAATCCTATAACTATTGATGGTCAGAGTGTAACTGCTGTAGCTGGTAATGCCTGTGCTTATGGCGAGACAGAGTTCGTGTTTAATGGAACAAAGTGGCAGGCTTATGGCGATTTGTCAATGCTTGGTGATCTTGCTTACAAGGATACTGCAAGTGGCACTGTTGCTGTTCCTAAGACCTATTCTACAACATTTACGGGTAAAGCAGCAACTCTTTCAGTATCTGGTACAACAAAAGGTTCTGTAACAGAAACAAAAAGTGCTGTAACAGTAAGTAAAGCTGATTCAGGTACAGCGACATATACACCTGCTGGAACTAATGCAAGTTCATCAGTAAGTGGTTCTTGTTCTGTAACACCAAGTGGAACTATTAGTACAGGTACAGGCACAGCGAATTATACGCCTGCAGGTTCAGTTTCTGCACCTACAATTAGCGTTAAGACAGCTGGTTCTACGGCTTCTGTTACTGGTATTTCAAGTGTTGGTTCTATGCCTACATATACTGTATCTGGTACAAAACTTACTATTACAGCAGGTTCAGTTCCTACAGCAGCTACAGCTGTGACAGTTAAGACAGGTGATGCAAGTTATACAGCATCTGCTCCTACATTCACAGGTACAGGTGCTAACTTGAAGTTTACAGGTTCTGCAAGTTCTGGTACAATAAGCGGAACAGCAGCTGCTCAGACCTTTACAGGTACAGGTGCAAGACTTGTTACTGATAGTCAAGTTCTTACGGGTGCGTCATTCACAGGTG
>OCVV011260233.1_pt1 | contig 16508 bp, 14 predicted proteins | sample 1539721 | NCBI WGS metagenome assembly OCVV01 (sample SAMN02144230, study PRJEB22623) | gut metagenome | biome: sheep rumen | host: Ovis aries | place: New Zealand | reverse complement strand
AAATGTGTCGTCAAAAGTTCCACGGACGGTGTTGTCGAAAGGCCCACGTCCACCACGTCCACACCGGAGAGGCGGCAGATGCCCGCGACGTACTGCACGATAGCTTCGCCGGTGGGGCGGCTGTCACGCCCGATAACAACGCGTTTCGCCTTCGTAATCTCAAGGAAGGCTCGCACATGACTCTTGAGAACCTGCGGGGTGAGGGTATCGCCGACAATACCGCGGATACCCGAAATAGAACGCATCAGTTTAGACATCTTGTATACTCCGTTTTTTAAATTTTCGCGACCCGATTTTACGCGGCATCTATCCGAGTTCAGGAACACACGCATAGAACACGAGCGGTTCCGCACTCTCGTTAATCAAACTGTGGCCGTGGCCCTTCGGACAGAAATGGCACTGGCCAGCTTCGACGTATTCTACGCCATCGTCAAAGAGCACCTTGCCCTTGCCCGCGAGAAAGAACATAATCTCGCTGTTCGTCTCGTGCTTGTGGTAGCCGATAGATGCGCCCTGCTCGAGCGTCCCATGCATAATGCGGGTCGTGCCGTCAAAATACATCTTGGCCTTGTATTCCTTTTCGCCGCCCTTGAAGTTCGGGAGGACGGTGGTCTCCATCCCTTTCAAATCAATAATCATACAACCCTCTAATGAGATTCCGCCAAATAATAGAAAAAGCTACGCATCCATACGCGCATAGATTCCCGCCAGTATCGTTCCGCTAATGGAATGATAAGCGCAGCTGATGGCACAGGGGACTATGCACAAGGCCGCCTCCGGATGTGCGGCGATATTTTCGGGATTGGCAAAGAACGCCGCGGCGAGCACAGTCGCCATACCAGCATTCTGCACACCGACTTCTATCGAGATAGTACGCTTTTTCGCCGTATTGAACTTGAAGAGTCTGCCGACGCCGTAACCCAACGCGTAGCCTAGACCGTTATGCAGGAAAACCACGGCAAGCACCAGGGCAATCAGGCCAATACCGTTCGCGAACAGCTGCGGACGCACCGTGACAATCACGCCGCCCACGATCAACGCCAGGCCGATAACGCTCACCGCCGGCATGTTCGACTGCACTTCCTTGAACACGGCGTTCTTACCCAAGAAATAATTGCAAAGGAATCCGATGGTAATCGGGGCTACCGTCACATACAAAATATTCAGGAACATCCCGACCGCATTCACGTTGATGCTAGTATCGGCGAGCCAAAGCACCAGCATCGGCGTCATAATCGGGGCCAGGAGGGTACTCACCATGGTCATGCTTACGGAATACGCCACATCGCCCTTTGCCAAGAAACTCATCACGTTGCTGGACACACCGCCAGGACAGCAACCCACAAGGACTATGCCCACTGCCAAATACGGATCCAGCCCGAACAGCTTCGTGAGGCTAAAGGCAATCAGCGGCATGATAGTATACTGAGCGACCGCGCCCAGAAAGATATGTGCAGGCTGTTTCATGAGGTTTCGGAGATCATCGACCGTAATGGTCAGGCCCATGCTCAGCATGATTATTCCGAGAATTACGGAACTGACATTGCCATGCACCCACCCGAACAGGAACGGCAGGAAGAAGGCTATGACGGCACAACCTATGACAACAAAAGAAGTATAGGTCGAAAGAAAGCGGTTAAACAACTTGATAATCTTAAGCATGATTCAAATATAAGAAAAAAAACGTATAAAGCACATGTAATAGCCCTGTATTACGGTGGCAATACGCCTTTATAAGGGATTATGTGTTTTTTGCATGGTTCGGCCGCCATTTTCTCACAAGTAATATTCTTGTATCTATTTTGTAGCCTTTATAACAAATAAATTAGTTATTTTATTTGTCATAAATTCATTTGTTCTAAATAATCATGGAGGTTAACTTGAAGCAGCTACTATTTCTGCTATTCCTGTGCTCATTCGCATTCGCCCAGACAGGTCTTTTCGTCGAGGCACGAGATGAGCAGGTATACAACAACAATCAGATAGCGTTGAGACTACGCGTCAACAATAGCACCAGTGAGACATATAATAATGTTTCTCTAAAGTACTATATCCCCTACGATGCCAGCCGCACCTTGCAGGTGAACCCCTACTATGTTCCGTCTGCAACCGTTTCCCAGGACGTTGTCGGCGAGCAGATCGAAATTACCATCGAGATTCCTACCCTTGCACCGGGAATCTTTCCGAACGAATCCGGCATGAGCATCGGCATTAATTATGCCGACTGGCAGAGTTTCGACAAGACAGCTAGTCCCAGCTACCCCAATTCCAACAGCTTTATCGTAGCTGAAAACATCGCTATCATCACCGAAGGCGGCGAGACCGATCCGGAGCTCGGTGGCGAAACCGACCCCGAACTCGGTGGCGAAACTGACCCCGAACTCGGCGGTGAAACTGACCCGGTCATCGAAAGCCAGATTCCGGGCATTTACGCCATCTCTACGCTTCTCTTAAGGGAAAATGTCAACTGCGCTAAGAGCAATGGCGATTACTGCGATCTTGCCAGTGCGGGCATCCAGGCCAACATACATTATCCGCTGATTGTCGGCTCCGGCAACAACGTCGGCGCCATCCACACGCCGGCCACCATCTACTTCCAGTATGGCCAGGGCGGAACCCATGTTCACGGCAACATCAATCTCTATGGCGAAAACGCCTCTATTTCAAGCCATTCTACCCCGTACTGGTATCTCATTGGCGGCGAAGTCGTCCACCACATTCCGAGCAACTTCAACGAACTGTTCCCGACCGTGATCGACATTTTCGGCGACCAGTCCTACATTGACGGCGTCGAAGTCCGCAGAAACGAGACCATGACACTGGATCCGAGCATCGATTACAGCACCGTCAAGGTAGCTGATGGAGGCAAGCTCATCATTCCTCCCGGAGAAATCTATATCGACAACCTCCAGACCGACCCCAACGCCATCGTCGAGTTTTCCAATCCCGGCCAGCCGACCTATCTGCATATTGACGGCGAGTTCATCTGGCGCGCCACGCTGAACCATACCGAAGAGGACCTCGTGAATATCGGTCGCAGTTTCGAAGTCCTGTTCAGTACGTACGATAGGGACTATAGCTTCGACAGGACCTTCGCAGGCCGCATTGTCGCTCCCTATTCCAGGGTCAACGTAGACAATCGCAGCAACTCCGGAACTTTCTACGGAAGCATTCTCGCTTTCAACATTGAAATCCGCAACAACGCGAAGATCAAGGTAGTGCCGTACACGAATAACCATTAGTCCGTTCCCGGCATTATCGCCTGCGGTACGAAATCGGGGTGTTTTCATGGTTAAAGATACCGCAAGCGAATGGCCTCGTCTCTGACGAGGCCATATTTTTTTGCGGGCGAACGTTATAGTCCGCTCTTTTCGAATTCCAAGATGTCCGCCTGCACGGTAACATCGTCCGGGAAGTACTTCTGGGCAATGCGCAACAGGCGTAAGGCCTCGTCGTCACGTTTTTGGGCATGGGCATCGTAGGCCATGTTCTTGAAACCGAATACGGATTCGGCATTGCCCTGCCTTGCGGCAAGCTCGTAAGCGGCCTCGGCGCGGTCATAGAACTTCGCATCGTACGCGAGGTTCCCGAGGAAGATTGCCGCATCGCTGAAGTCCGGCTTGATTTGCGTAACGCTGTTGAGCACGTCCATTGCAATGAAAGGCTTATTGTCTTCGGCAAGGACATCGGCCAGCTTGTACATGGTGGCGACATCGTCAGGACGAACTCCCAGGGCTTCGCGGTAGGCCCCGGCGCTTTCTTCGTACTGCTTGTTCAGGCGGAATACGTCACCGAGATACACGAGGAAATCGACTTCGTCGGGGTGGGCCGCGTAGCCCTCGCGAATGACGGCGACAGCGCGGTCGAAATCGTTGAGGGCTATATTCGATTCCGAAAGCTGGTAGACGATACTGATATCATCCTTATCCAGCTGGTAAGCTTTTTCGACGGCGCGGAGCGCACCGACGGCATCTCCGGTCTTGGCGTAGGCTTCTCCTAGGAAAAGCCAGCCGGAAACGTTTGCGGGCTCTAGCTTGAGCGCGCGGTGGTAGGCGGCAATGCATTCGGGATATTGACGCAGGCGGAAATAGACACTGGCCATGTTGAAAAGCGCGGGTGAAAAATTCCCGTTGGAATAATCGACGGCCTTGCGGTAGCTGGCGGCGGCTTCCGCGAACTTCCCGTCTTGATAATAGCTGTTGGCGATATTGAAGCTCGTGGCGACAGGATCGGCGCCGCGGGATTCGGCCTTGCGGTATAACATAATCGCCTGGTTGAAGCGGCCGCTACGGTATAGGGCGTTCGCGCGCTCCATCAAGTCGTAAGAAGACTGCGCCGCGAAGGAGAAGGTAGCGAGAAACAATAAAATAGACGATAGACGAAAGACGAAAGACGATAGATGCGCAGAACGTGAACCGCCCATCAATCCGTTACACTTGCTTATCATTCCATTCATCATTTTCAAGCTCTTTGCGCGAAGCGCCATTATAAATCTTTCGTCTAAATCAGTCCCTAAACTTCACCTCGAACGGCTGTTCCATACCGCAGAACGGCACCGGCTTGCCATCTTTTTCTGCCGGAGCAAACTTCATGCGGCCTAGAGCCTCACGACCGGCCTGGGCAAGCCCAGAACCCGCAGGAGATTCTTCCACGACCTTGATGTCGTAAACACGGCCGCCGGCATCCACGCAGAATGTAAGGCGGAGCATCGCGTCTATTTCTCGATCCCTGATCTGTGCCGGCACCTGGAAATTCGGGAAGGCATGGCTTTCGGGTTTTTTGTCCACATCGCCCTTTTCGGTAGAGAGCGCTCCGCCACGGAAATCGGCGACCAGTTCCTCGTTGATGGCGGCACCGGCACTCCCCGAAGCGACCCCAAGATTCATCGCAAAGCGCGGGCCGGCCTTGGGCGAACGCGAATTAGATTTCTGACGGTTCGGTTTGCGAGCCGGTTTTTTCTTTTCAACCTTCTTCTCGACTTCTTCCACCTTCTTGACGGCAATTTCCGTCTTGTTGTACTTCTTTTCGTGGAAAACCTTCCCCGTCAAGAACATGTTCGCAAGCGTCACCGAAAACACGAGCAGTGCACTCGCGAGAATCGCCGCAAGCAAGATCGTAAAACGCTTGAAAATTTTCTTCAACAATCTCAACATTATAAAGTCCTGGATCCTTCTCCCCGCAAGGGGGATCATGCTCACATAAGCGCTAAAGCGCTAAGTGATCAAAGAGACTTCGTGCTACGCACTACGCTCAGGATAACACCGCAAAAAAATCCCACATCTCACACTCCACATCATCAATCATCAATTACTCCGCCTGAGCCGCGATGGAGACCTTCTTTACCCCCGCCAAGTTGCACATGTCGATCACCTGCACCAGGATTCCCGTTTGCGCCCCCTTGTCCGCAATTACAACCGCCTCGCGGTCGGGAGCCTTCGCCAGCGACTGTTTCAGGATATCCTGGAGGCTTGCCAAGTCCACCTGGCGTTCATTCATGTGGATAGTCCCTTCGCGGGTAATGGCAATAAGCAAGTTCTCCTTTTCCAGCTGGCTCGCTGTCTGCGCCTGCGGCTTGGTGACATCCACGCCCGTCTCGCGCGTGAAGGATGACGTCACCACGAAAAAGATGAGCAAAATGAACACGATGTCCATCAGCGGACCCATCTCGATGCCCATATCCTTCTGCTTTCTTCTCGGCAAGTTGAATTCCATAATATACCCTAGTTCCGATTCTCTACAAAATAATTTTCAATTACGGTCGCACCCAGTTCCATTTTCTGCTTCAGGATTTCGACGCGTTCATCTAGGCGCTGTTTCAAGAGCGTCAAGGGGAAAGCCACCAGGAGTCCGCTCTGCGTCGAAATCAGCGCTTCCGAGATACCGTCGGCCATGAGCACCGGGTTCTGGTTGCCGTACAGCGTTATCACATTGAAAGTCGACACCATGCCGGTCACCGTTCCCAAGAGTCCCAGGAGGGGCGCAGCCGCAGCCATCACCGATATCACGTGATTCCCTCGTTCCAGATAATGCGCCGTCTTCATCATGCGCACCTGCATATAATCGCGAAATCCTTCGGGATTGCTCGACGCCACGTCAATAGCATAGCACAATTCCCTGGAAAGCAACCCGCCTCGCTTACGTAGGCGACGCACCGCTTTCCGGACGCTCGGCGGCTCGGCATTCTTTTCGTCTTCTTCGATTCCGCCGTTCAAGTCCACGCGCATGCGCCTGATGACCCTATGGATATCCTTGCGGAAAAAATCCCTGCCTATACGGAACCAGCTGGAAAAAAGGAAGTAGAAACCGATAACTCCCGCAACGAGAATCGGAAGCATCACCACGCCACCGGCCTGGTACGTGTTCTCCAGCGATTCAATGAATATGTAGGAGGAGTTGTCCATTGTCTATGCTTTTTCTTCGTGTCCAAAGATTCTGTTCAACAGCGACGTGCTCTGCACGTAAAGTTCGCTAGTGACCTTCTCGATTTTTTCGCTCAGAAGGCCATGCAAAATCATCACGGGGATAGCGATAATCAAGCCGGTTTCCGTCGTCACGAGAGCTTCGGAAATACCGCCGGCCAAGACGCGCGCGTCATTCGTACCGACTTCGGTAATCACGGTAAACAGCGTAATGATACCCGTTACCGTACCCAAGAGGCCAAGCAACGGGGCTATGCTCCCCATCGCAGCCAGGAGTCCCATGCGGCGTTCCAGTTTCGGCTGTTCACGGAGCAGGGATTCGTGAAGGGAACGTTCCGCCGCCTCGCGGGAATCCCCCGCCTTGTTGAGCACCGCGAAGAGAACCATCGCCAGACTCGAGCCTTTCTTGAGACAGTAATTCGCGGCTTCTTCGTAACGGCTCTCCTTCACCATCGCGTACAGTTTCTTCATGAACCGCTTGCCGATATGTCCACGGTAAGAAAGCACCAGGAAACGTTCCAGGCTTAAGAGCAGAGCGAATATCGCGACCAGCAAAAGCGGGTACATCACGATGCCGCCCTTCTTGAAGAACGCCTGAAGTTCCTCGGTCCATGTAAGTTCCTTCGTATCGGTAATGGAATTCTTGATGGCCTTGTTCTGCAATACGTCCAGAGGTACAGACACCACGGCATTCTGTGTAGAGTCTCCGATAGAACTCGCCTTGGTCACGGCCTGGCGGATTCCCGCAGACATTTCGACAGGCAGGTTCGCATTCCATTCGAAAATCTTCCCCTGCAAGGCTCCGGAGCGCAACAGGGCCTGCACATCACCGTTATCAACGGCCACTTCGCCAAGGAAGACCGTACCGAGGCGCAGGCGGTTCACGCTGACATCCGGGCGGTTCCCCACCTGCGAAAGCATCTTGCCAAAATCCTGCGTGTACGTCATTTCGTGGCGGATAAGCAAATCCTTCATGTACACCTGCACGGCAGCGAGCGTATTCGGAATATTCTTTTCCGCTTCGTTGGATGCTTCGCGCAAGCGCAACAGGCGGCCGTCCATTCCGACAGGATAATCGCCAGTCACATCGCCGAGAGTTTTGTCAATCGAAAGCTTCACCTGCGTATTGAGAGCATCGTAGGCGCTTTCTTCGGATTTCGCGTCTTCTTCTGCTTCGCCGGTCACGTTCTTGCTGGCCATCACCTCTTCGCTCACGCGGCCAAGATCCGTCGACAGCTTGGAATAGCGTCCGTCAAGTTCACGGGATTCCGCCTGGTGTTCTTCGGTCAACTGCGATTCAGCGTAGCGCTTGCGCCAATGTTCCGCTTCGAGTTTTTCGAGCGAATCGGCCTTCTGCAGGCGGATACGCGTCAGCGCCTCGACTTCACGCTGCAAGTTGCGCACTTCGACAGATTCCAGCGAATCCTTGATGCGCACCTGGTCTTCGGCAGTCGGCTTCTTTTCGCCGGATTCCGACCATGGCCATGCAAATGCCGATGCCGCACAAAAGAGCAATGCAACCAATGCCAGCCTGGATCCTTTGACCACACCTTTAGACATTCTCTCGTCTAATCTCATTTCTCACCTCCCACCACAGAAAGGCTCACAGGCAACGTCACGATCTGGGGAGGTTTCCTCGCCTGCTTCACGTCTATCGCAAGCTTGACCGCGGCGCGTTCTTCCAAGCTCAAATCCTCGTTCCATTCATAAACGACTCGTCCACCCTCCATGCGACGAACGAGCACTCCGAAAACAGTCCCGTTATCGTCGCTGTAGACCATCCACTGGTTACCGATGCGCAGGATCGTCGCATTGATGAGCTCTCCGTTCTTGCGGGTCAGGGGACTGTTGATCACAGCCACTTCGTCGCCGAACTTTGTCTCTTCGGCAACAAGCGACTTGAGTCGCGAAAAAGCTTCTTCTTCGCTCGCGTTGCCGCCCTCGATATCGCGGGTAAGCGACTTGACGCGATCGAGCCTGCTTTCGATTTCCCACGGAATCGTCTGGGCCACCTGTGTTTCAAGCTGCTTGCTAACAGATGCAAGCACCGAACGCAGGGCCTTCCGCTTGGCCGCAACATTCTCGCTGCGGTTCTTCGCACGGGCCTGCTTGCCGCGTTCTTCCTGCAGCTGTTCCGCCACAGTGCGGATTTTGGCATTCAGGCTGTCAATCTCGGATTTGCGACGTTCCACGTCGGCCTTGTAGCGTTGCTGCAAAGTCTTGTAGCGGGAATCGTCCGCCTTGAGCATCGAATCCGTCGCCGAAATCTGGCGGTTCAATTTCGATATCTCGGAGTTCAACTTGTCCTTTTCGAGCTTGAGATCGCGAATTTCGGCACTGCGATCGGCAAAAGCCGGCCCTGAAAGGGACAGGACCAGTAGCGCCAGGGGCAAAAAATACAGTCGTTTCATAAAAAACCGCAACAGGTTAGGTATCAAAATTACATAATTAAAACACCTGACCCCTTAAAAAGTGTCACCGCGTTTATAAAAAAATGCTTTTTCCCGTGTATTCTAGCCGTTCAGCTTCTTTTCGATGGTAAACACGTTGCAATTGTTCTTGCGATCGTAAGAAACACCGTCCATCGTCTTTTTCACAATGAATACGCCCAATCCACCAGCATCACGCTCCTCTACAGGCAACGTAATATCCGGGTCATCGGCCTTAAGCGGGTCAAAGGGGGTCCCGTTATCGACAAACGTCACCCTGGCCGTAAAGGATTCTTCGATTATGTCCATGGATATCGTCACATGGTCTGCACCGGAAAACTTCACGATATTGCTGTAAATTTCGTCAAGAGCGACAAGAATCTGCATTTTAGGCCTTGGAGGGCAATAATGCTTATCCAAGATCTCTTCGACAAAGGAATAAAAGGCAACCTGGTTTTCAGGTTTTGCTTCCATCGTCTTTTCATGACATTCGTGAGTTTCTTGATCCAAAGCGGCCTCTTTTCCGTTATACCTAAAAGATAACATAGTAATATCATCAAATTGGGGAGTATCGCCAACAAAAGCGCCAATTCTTTCCATCACCTTTTTGCAAGTTTCTTTAGGATTCTCGCCAGGAAGCTCGGACATCAACTGAATCAGACGTTTGTCGCCAAAAAGTTCATGCCTTTCGTTATTGGCTTCAGTCACGCCGTCCGTATAAAGGAACAGGCAGTCCCCAGCAACAAGATTCACGACATGTTCCCGATACTTCTGGTTTTCCATGCCGCACAAGACAAAATTAGGCTTTGTCGCGAGGAAAGACGTTTCGTTGCCATGAATAAGGACGGGAGGGTTGTGACCGGCATTCACAAACCTCAGTTCGCCAGTCGAAAGAGTCAATACGCCAAGCCAGCAGGTAACAAAATATCCCAGGGAATTCCCTTTGCATATAAGATCGTTCGTCGTCTCGAATATCTTGGACGGGCTCATCTTCTGTTCCGCATAGCCGTGAATCAGAGTCTTCACGACCACCATGAACAGAGCCGCCGGAATTCCCTTGCCCGAAACATCGCCCACCACCAGGAGCAAATGATCGTCATCGACAAGGATATAGTCGTAAAGGTCGCCACCGACCTCTTTTGCCGGAGTCATCGTCGCAAAAAGATCAAAATCGTTCCGGTCCGGGAACGTTACCCTGGGAAGCATGGCGATCTGGATGCGTGAAGCAACCCCGAGTTCAGTCTCAATGCGTTCCTTTTCGGATGTCACCCGCGAAAGATCCTCGATATGTTTCTTGATATCCATTTCCATCCGGTGTACGGACTGTGCCAACGTCGCCAATTCGTCCTTGCTCTTCAGTGAAAGCAACTTGTCGGAAGGTTCCCCGCCACCGCTCACGAACTGATTCGCCTCGCGTGTCACCAACATGATGGGATCGATAAAGCGCCTGTTAAAGAACGAGCTGAAAAGAAGAAGCGACAACAGGGCAAAAACTATTTCCGTGGTCACGACAAAATTCACGAAATTGTACCGCGCCGAAACATAATTCTGGATACTCTTCTGGACGCCGATGATGGCGACGGTCTTTCCCGAAGAATCCATGACCGGATACATTGCCGTGATATGCGAACCGCTCCGCGTCTTTTCGGTATGACGAACAAACGGTTCCCCACTTTCAATAACATGCTTCGCAGAAGAATTATATTCGGGCTCCACGTACGTCTCGGAATAACCCAGCGGATATTCCGTCCAACGCCCGCCCTTGCGGACAGGATTAAAAATGTACGTGATGCGGGTGTAATCCGGCGGCTCGACCTTGGATACATACAGGAGATTCAAATCGAACTTATCGACAAAGTCCTGCAATATGGAGAATGTTTGCATGTAGGCGTCATCTTTTTCGCCACTTTCCAGATAGCGGGCAAAATCATCCGGGCGCAAGCATTCGCGTGCGGCAGAGGCGATTGCCCGGATACTTGCATTATACTGTGTCTCGAACTGTTTTGAAAAAGACCAATAGCCGGCAAGGAAGATAATAGAGCAAAGGACAAGGCCAGTCACCAGACTGACCGCCACTATTTTTTTCGTAATAACCGGGAGCTTCTTCAGCTTCACCTTTTCGGCTCCGCTACGCGATGTTCAGCACGTTCACAAAGCCCGTCAGTTCAAACACCTCGCGGACATCGTCATTCACGTTGACAAGGGTCATCTTGCCGGCTGCGGCCGTAAGCTTTTTCTGGGCCAGCAGGAGTACGCGAAGACCCGCAGACGAAATGAAATCCACCTTGGCAAAATTCACTACCAAATCCTTGGTCTTACCGCAGGCATCGATCATTTCCGTCTCGAAGTCAGGCGCAGTCGTAGAATCGATAATTCCTTCTACTGCCAAGGTCAGGGATTCTCCGTTTTCGAATTTTGTTATCTGCATAGTTTTCCCATTTTATTTGATTATTGATTTTTTACCAGACGGACGCTAAAGGCGCATTCCTTCTTGCTGGAACATTCCTGATATGCTCCGGTGAAATAGCTGAGATGCCTGTAATAGGCACGGGTCATGTTCTCTTCGTCGGCACACCAGAAATATGCAAAGGAGCCCATGTAGCTGAAAACGCCGGAGCTCGTGCGGACACCCGTCGGCTTTGCCGAGAAACCGACAGCGTCGGTCCCAGGAGTGCCAGGCCCGAAAATTCCATGAGTATTCCATTCGGGTCCGGCCGTTTTCAACATCGTCCCGACCATTCCCTGGCCAAGACCCTTGCAGAACAATCCGAGTTCGTTAAAATCCCTGCGAGTCGCGAGGTGCCAGCCCGGCGGAGCGATGGACCGCGCGCTTTCCCATGTATAAAGGCGACCATAGACAGAAGCCATGTCTTCGTTGTTCCCGTAGACAAAGGAATCCGTAACCTTGAATCGGAAATTCTCGGCAAGCCAAATCTGGTTGCCGATTTTTACCATCCTGTACTTTTGCTGGTCACGGCCATCGATAAGAAACCCGTTCTTTTCGACAGGACCGGGAATCGAGAAAACGTGCTCGGGCTTATTTTCCCCATACCGGGCACCGCAGTTACTGCAGAATTTCGCCGTCAGAGACATCATTGCATGGCAATGGGGACACACCCTGTGGAGCATATCACCACATTCAGCACAATAGACATCGTTTTCGCCATTCTCGGCACCACATTTTGGGCATTTAGGCATTTCTTGACCTCCCTCTTGCAATCTAAATTATAAATAATTCTAGCGGGGTCAAAATCCGAGTGTGATAAAGAGCACTCTCCTACCAGTTTTTGCAGATCGTATACTTAAATTCCTCGCAAATGGCCTTGACCTCACGCTGGATAATGCTCGATTTCAGGCCTTCGAGGTAGTAGCGGCTCACAAGCCCGATACGGCACTGTTCATAGTCCATATTCCAGCCACGGTCGGCGCACCAGTTCCAAAGGTATTCCTTGCAGTCGTTCTTCTCGGCCGTTTCCAGGCACTGCTTTTCGAGCTTGCCGCAATCCGCGATTCCGTTGCTCTCGAAATTGGAGGCCACGCAATAGCGCTTGAGACCGTCGCCGTAGGCATTGTTCTTGTCTTCCGAGCTGATGTCTTCGGGCAAGAAAGCCGTCCACTTGGCGGTATCGAGCATCATCGCCGCCTTCACGTGCGACGCATAGCAGGTGGCATTATCCTTCATGTATTCCGACTTCCTGTAATATTCATACGCATGCGCGTTCGCTTCGAGCAGGCCCAGTTTTTCCAAGCTGTCGGAGGGCATCCCGGAACAGGCGACGTCCTGGTAGAGCCTGCACCCGCGGGAATCCCAGCTGTCCGAAAAGTCCCCTTCCGTCTCGTCGCAGTTGCGGAAGGCGATGTGCTCCATGTCCACGCCCTTGCCATCCACATACAGGGTGATGGTCGTCTTCGCCATGCCGCTGAATACGCCCATGCCGTTTTCGATATTCGATTCGGGAATGATGCGCGAATCGCTGAACGAATTCGTCACCTTCATCTCGTAATCGATGTAGGCGGCGTCGGTCGCATAGAAATCCACGTAGATCTTGCCGAGCGGCATCATCATGTTCATCAGGTAAAGTGTATCGAGCGCATTGAAATCGGCGACCCAGTGGCTTATGGTGTACCCGAGATTCTCGCTCCTTTCGAGCGGATCGTGCATGGCTATGCCCCTGTAACCCGTCGAGTCCTTGTCCGTCATGCCCTTGAGCATGTTGTTGATGGTCGTCTTCTGTGATTCCGCATTCGAAATGCCGTAACGCATCACCGAAATGACGCCCTTCACGGTTTTGTCATAATCCACGTCGCACTTGACGAACTCCATGTCCATCGGGAATTCCAGGAACTTGACGCGGAACTCCGTGGAGTCGTTATATTCCCTCCATTCGTAGCTGCCGTCCGCCAGCGGGACGTTCATGCCAGGAATTGAAATGGCGTTCGGGATTTCGGCCTTTGCCGTGAAGCGCGATTTTGCCGCATGGCCCGCGCTGTCCCACTCGAAATAGGCGTCCATCTTGTACGACTTGCCCGTGATGCCGTCCAGTTCGCTGTAAAAACAGTTCGGCTTGCCCGCCTTGGGCGAAAGCACCAGCGTGGTATCGGTTTCGTTACCGTCGATGTCGAACGGGCCCTGCACCGTAACGCGGGCGCTGTCGTAGAACGCGAAATTCTGCGCCGACGTCTCGTCGAGCTCGTAAATCTTGGAAAAACAGATGTCGGAACCGCCATCGGAGAGGATGTAGCCGTACGTGAATATACCCGTATAGATTTCGCGTTCCTCGGGATAGTATTCCCACGGCCCGTGAAAATCGCCGCACGCAGTCAGCAGCAACCCAACCACTAACCACCACCCACTAATCACTCTAGAAATAGTATTCATAGCTCAGCATAATCGGTAAAAAGGGGAACTGCGAAATGGAAGTCTTCTCGGGAGGGTTCTTGCGCGTATCGTAGAAGGTAAAGAACATGTTCTCGTGATCGGTCAGGTTGATGATGGTCCAGCTGAAATTCCACTTGCCTTCGCGGCCGACATCGATAGCCTTCACGTCTACCCTGAAGTAATCCGTTTGGCGGGCCGCGTTGCGGCTACCCGGAATCACGACCACCTCGTCGGAATACTCCTGGTGACCGATATGCTCGGAGAGGTAGTAGCCCTTGTATTCGCTGATAGGCATGCCCGCCGAGTACTTGAGGACAACCGAGGAACGCAGGTACATGTCTTTTTGCGTCGGGTGCACCGACATGGATTCTTCCGGGCCGCGCCAGTTGAGTCCCAGGTCCATCTTGAGCGCGTAAGGCTGGTGCCAGCTCGGGTAATAGGGCTTTGTGCCGTCGTTGGTCTTCATCACGCTTATGCTCTGGCTCCAGTTGATACCGCCGAACCACCAGCCCTTTTCCTTGCGCAGCGAAAGTTCATAACCGAAGGAATACGCTTCCGCCGTGCCGAACTGGTCCGCCAGCACGAGCTTACTGGACTTGGAATCTTCGCTGGTATCGAGCTGCGTCACGAACGTGTTCAGGTTGTTCTGCGTCTTGTAATACAGCCCCACGGTGGCGTCGTAATCGTCCAAAATTCCGCGCTGGCTGTACTCCGTCGCAAAGAGCCACGAAGAGGCAGGCTTTATCTGGCGACCGTTCGTCGTCTTGGTCGCGGGGTAATAGAAATCGTTGAGCGTTTCCTGGTCGGTGTACACGAGCGCGTTCAGGTACTGCAGGTAGTAGCCGCCATAGAATTCGAGCGTCTTGGAATCGTCAAGGTTGACGGTGAGGGATGCGCGCGGTTCCACGCCAAAATGTTCCGAAGCCTCGTGGTAATTGAAGCGCATGCCGTATTGCAGCAGGTAATCCGGCGTAATTTTCCAGGCATCCTGCAAAAAGCCTACGTGATGGAGGGGCTTCTGTATGTCGGCCACGGATATGGTCGCCATCTTTTCCTGGTAGCGTTCGTAGTCGTATTCCAGTTCGTAGCCGAAGGTGAGCGTATGGTTCGCGATGCCGCGGTAGTTCAGCCACTGCTTGGCGGAGAACGTATAGAGGAACATCTCGATAGACATGAGGTCGCTGATTTTCATGGTCTGGTAGAACTCGCTGTACGCGAGGGTCACATTGTAGTCCCAGTTGCCGTTGATGCGGTGCGTCAGGTTTATCGGGATAGCGACATTCCCCCAGTCCATGTAGAGCGGGTCAAAGCTCAGGCGGTCTTTGCCTATGTAGAAGCTGAACTTGAGGCGGGTATCGTTCGTGACGTTGTACATGAACGTGCCCTGCAAATCCGTAAACTCGTAATCCAGATCCAGGTCCAGGAGGCCCACCGCGTTCATCAGGTCGAGCATGTAGCCGATGTAGGTGGTGCGTCCGGCGAGCACCCAGCGGGCAGGGCCCTGATGGCCTTCGGTATGGAGCTGGGCCGCGAACGTACTGACCTTGATGCTAGACTTGCTGAACCATTCATCGACGGTGTCCTGGCCACCGGCGCGGCCTTCCATCTTGAGCACCGAACTCAGGCGGTTGCCGTACTGCGCCGGGAATCCGCTCTTGTAGAACTGCACATCATCGATGCCTTCCACGAGGAACGTGCTGAACAGCCCGAAAAAGTGCACCGGGGAATACACGACCGCGTTGTCGAACAAGAAGAGGTTCTGGTCGGCGGCGCCACCGCGTACATAAATCTTGGAACTGAAATCGGAACTCGCAACTACGCCCGGGAGCGCCTGCACGCTCTTGATTACGTCGGCTTCGGCGAGACCGGGCATGCGCTTGATGGACTTGGCGGTAACGACGGATTCGCCGGGCTTGCGCTTGGGGCGCCGCCGCAGTTGCACCACGACTTTCTTGAGTTCGGTCACCTTGGTGTTGTCGCCGCCGGCAAGCAGGTCATCGACGTTGACGTCATTAGGCTGTGCAGTATCGGCGGAAGCGGCGGAACCTGAAGAATCACCCGGGATTGCGCCCGCAGAATCACCGGCCGCGGCATGCGTACTATCAGGTTCCGCAAAGGCTTCTCCGAGCGCCTGCGAAAAACTGCGGTCGGGACCAATGTACTTGAGCTCGTAGCACTTTTCCTTCTCAGCTCCGGCGGTATCGGAATTCGTGACGCACACGTTCCAGAGGGTATCTTCGGGGAGCACGACACTGAAGGGCGTACCGACAGTTGTCTGCAACGCCTCGCCCGATTCGAGAATTTCGACATTCAGCTTTTCGCCTTCGGCAAACGAGGCATCCTGCACGATGCCATTGAAAACGATTCCCGCAACCTGCGCGGAATCCCCGGCGACAGCATCCGGATTGCCCGTTTCCTCCGCATAGGCGAAGGTCGTGAGCAACAAGGCGATGATTTTAATATAAAATTTCAAAAATATCTCGCGTTTCAAGCAAAAATAGCAAATAAGATGCCTTATTTGCATTTTAAACACCCAAAGGGGATAAAAGTGTTACCCCTCCACAAAAAAATCCATTTCATTCCCAAGTGAGCCTAATCACGGGCGATTCTTGTTATATTATCCCGTGGAAAAGCAATACAAAATCAGAGGTGTATATGGATTTTAAAAGAAATGTCATTGCGAGCGTAGCGCGGCAATCTCTAACCATCTTCGCATTCGCGCTTCTCGCGGCATGTAGCGACGACAGTTCTAGCAGTTCATCGGCTCCCGAAAACTCGGAT
>OCVV011284927.1_pt1 | contig 16511 bp, 15 predicted proteins | sample 1539721 | NCBI WGS metagenome assembly OCVV01 (sample SAMN02144230, study PRJEB22623) | gut metagenome | biome: sheep rumen | host: Ovis aries | place: New Zealand | reverse complement strand
AAGAAGCACTACGAAGATCCACGCGCTAAGGAATACCTTATCGACGACGCTAAAGAAAACAAGCTTTACGACGAAATCTATAAGGAAGTTAAAGTTTCTAAGGGCGACAAGGTGTCTTTCAAAGACCTCTTCGCTAATGCTCAGTAAATGTCATTATCCGGCTTGACCGGATAATCTTTACAAAACGGTGGTTTTTATTACAACCACCGTTTTTTTATATCCCTCACAGAGTACACGGAGGGCACAGAGTCTTTTTTTTATATATTAATAATCTCTGTGTTCTCTGTGAACTCTGTGAGAAATTTATTATTTCTACTACCCAATTGCCCAAAAATTCAGTATATTTATAATAGATACCGAAACAAGTTCGGCATGACAGTGCGGGATGCACTTTTTTATTTAAAGGGGATTTTATGAACGAACAGATGAACACACTTGTTCCTTACGTAGTTGAAAAAACAGGAAACGGAGAACGAACCTACGATATTTTTTCCAGACTTTTAAAAGACAGAATCGTATTTATTGATGGAGAAATCAATGACGCAATGGCAGACCTTGTTGTAGCTCAGATTCTCTTCCTCGAATCAGAAAATCCTGAAAAAGATATCAGCATTTACATCAACTCTCCAGGTGGAGCAGTTACAGCCGGCCTTGCAATCTACGATACAATGAAATATGTAAAATGCGACATTCAGACAATCTGTATGGGTCAGGCAGCCAGCATGGCAGCAATTCTTCTTGCAGGCGGAACGAAGGGTAAACGATATGCCCTTCCTTCAAGCCGAGTAATGATTCACCAGCCACGAGGTGGTGTTGAAGGTCAGGAAAGTGATATTAGCATTCTCGCAAAAGAAATCATCAGATTAAAGAAACTTTCTATCGAATATCTTGCAAAAGATACAGGCAAAAGCACAGATAAAATTGCCGAAGACATTGAGCGCGACTTCTTTATGTCGGCTCAGGAAGCGGCAGAATATGGTGTAATCGATCAGGTTATGCCTTCAAGAAAATAAGACATCTCGCGTCATGCTGAACTTGTTTCAGCATCTCGTCAAAATAGATTCCGAAACACACATTCGTAGCAAGTGCGTGCGAATGTGGCGTAGCGTTCGGAATGACGTTGTGTTTGGAGACTTTTATGAAACGATTTGGAAATAATAACGATGTTTTCTGCTTTTTCTGCGGAAGCACAGCTGGTAAGGACCGTAAACTGATTACTGGTCCAAGCGGAAATACATTTATCTGCGATAAGTGTGTTGCAATCTGTCAGGGAATTCTGGATCAGCAGGAAGCAGATGTAACTCCTATTGAACTTAAGGACGTACCTACTCCACGCGAGTTTAAGGAATATCTCGACAGTTATGTTGTAGGACAGGAAGAAGCTAAAAAGACTCTTTCAGTTGCCGTATACAACCACTACAAGAGAATGTCTGTATCTGCAGCTGCGCAGGCCGCTGAAGATGCTGTGAAAATTGAAAAATCTAACGTTCTTTTGATTGGACCTACCGGAAGTGGTAAAACACTTTTAGCACGTACGCTCGCACAGCGACTTAAGGTTCCTTTTGCGATTGCTGATGCCACAACTTTGACTGAAGCAGGTTACGTTGGTGAAGACGTAGAAAATGTTCTTCTTAAACTGATTAATGCTGCAGACGGCAATATTGAAGCAGCTGAGCGCGGAATTATTTTTATTGATGAGATTGATAAGATTGCGCGCAAAAGCGAGAATACTTCGATTACGCGCGATGTAAGCGGCGAAGGTGTTCAGCAGGCACTTTTGAAGATAATTGAAGGAACAGTTGCAAGCGTTCCTCCACAGGGTGGACGAAAGCATCCTAATCAGGAAATGCTTCAGATTGATACAACAAACATCCTCTTTATTCTTGGTGGAGCATTTGTTGGTCTTGATAAAATTATTGAACAGCGTGTTTCTTCTCACGCAATGGGCTTTGGTTCAGAAGTTGGTCAGATGTCAGATGAAGATAAGATGAAACTCTTGAATCAGGTTACTCCGGATGACCTCGTAAAATTCGGTTTGATTCCAGAACTTATCGGCCGTATGCCAATTACCTGCGCTCTCAAAGAACTTACACGTGACGACCTTGTAAGCGTACTCACAGAACCTAAGAATGCTATCACAAAGCAGTTCCAGGCATCATTCAACATTGATGATGTAAAACTTGAGTTTGAAAAAGACGCAATCGAAGAAATTGCAGACGAAGCAATCCGCCAGAAAACCGGTGCCCGTGGTCTTCGTACAATCGTAGAAAAAATGCTTATGGACGTAATGTTCAAGATTCCTGACATCAAAGGAAAGAAAACCTTTACCGTTACTAAGAAAATCGTACAGGGTAAGGAAAAGAACATTGAAAGTCTCATAAAAACAGACACAGCTTCAATCGAAAGCGCATAAGGCATAATGGCAGACGTTTTTTCAAAGCTTTCTGAAAATCTAAAAGCAAGTCTCACTTCACTTGGAATTACCTCGCCTACTGCAGTACAGGCTCAGGTAATTCCTCACATTCTGGAAGGAGAAAATGTCCTTTTTGAATCAGAAACAGGAACCGGTAAAACCTTTGCTTACCTCTTGCCCCTCATCAACAAGCTGGAAAGTCTTGATGACCACCAGAGGGTGCGTATAATTGTTGTAGCTCCCACTTTTGAACTCGCATCACAAATCAACAGTGCCTGTAAATCAGTTACAAAACACAAGTCTGCACTTATGATTGGCGGAGCTCCCCTAAAACGTCAGATTGAAACGTTAAAAGAAAAACCCGAAATTATCATAGGAACAGCAGCCCGCCTTGTTGAACTCATTCATTTGAAAAAGCTTAAAATCGAAGGTCTTCTTGCTGCAGTCTTTGATGAAACCGACCGTCTGGTAAAAAAGGAATCAGTCGAAGACACATCAAACTTCCGAAACCTTTTACCTGCCGGCACACAAATCATCGCCTGCACCGCAACAATCAGCAAGCAGACAAAAATCTTTTTTGCCGATGCAAAGAATATTGTACTGCCACCGGAAGATGTACTTCGCAAGCGCATAACCCACTGGGCCATCTATGCCGAAAACAGGGACAAGATTGATACGCTAAGAAAATTCCTTGCGGCTGAAAATCCGACAAAGGCCCTTATTTTTACTTCCCGCGCAGATCAGGTAGAAAACATTTACAACAAGCTCACTTACAAAAAAGTTGCCTGTGCTGCCCTTCACGCAAAAACAGACAAGCAGAAACGCAAGGCCGCCATTGACCGCTTCCGCAGCGGTAAGGAAAAAATCCTGATTACAAGCGACCTGGCCGCCCGGGGCTTGGATATTCCCGAAATCTCTCATATAATTCAAATGGACTTTCCCCAGGATGAAGATTTCTTCATCCACCGAAGCGGACGTACTGCCCGTGCCGGAAAAAGCGGAATTAATGTCGTTATCGGAGACGAATGGGAAATGCGGCATTTTGCTCAGCTTGAAAAAAAGCTTGGTATTACCGTATATCCAAAGGAAATCAGGAATGGCAAGGTTGTAAGCCCTGCCCTTGAAGAAGAATGAAAATTGCGATTGATACCCTTGGCGGCGACCACGGCCGTTCAGGTTTTGGCTCATATATTTTATATTTTATCTCAAACCTGCCAAATGATCTCCTTGCCAGCCACAATATTGAAATTGAACTTTTTGGCACAGAGGAAGACCGATATACTTATACATCAGGAACAGACATTCCCTATTCTGCAATAAAGCTGCTGGAAACTCCTAAGGCGCTCCGCCGCTGGTATAAATATCACGCCAATGGCTTCATCAAAAAACACGGCTACGATGCCGTAATTTATCCGAGTGCAAATAAAATGCTGCCACGCAATTTCAAGGGACACACTGCCCTTGCGGTAATCAACAGCATCATGTCTTCTGACATTCCTGAAATGGACAGAAAATCCCGCCGCCAGCTTAAAAAAGGCATTCTCCATGCCCATAAGTTGATTGCAGCCTCAAATTTTATCAAAGAAGATTTAGTAAAGCTTGGAGTTGATTCAAAAAAAATCACTGTAATTCACAACGGAATTGACCACAAGCTTTTCTTCCCTATGGCTGATATTTTTGAAGATGAAATTGTAGACATCAAGCCATTCGCAATAAAAAGACCTTATTTTGTTTACGGTTCAAGCCTTTCAAGTCCAGAGAAAAAACACATTGAGCTTATCAAAGCCTTTGAGCTTTTTAAGAAAAACACAGGTGCTCCACACCGCCTTGTTCTGGCAGGAAACGACGGCCCTTACGCAGAAGAAATTCACAAGGCAGCCTTTGATTCTCCTTTTGCAAGCGACATTTTTCTTACAGGCTTTTTCCCACATGAAAACTTTGCCCGCCTTTACGGTGGAGCAGACGCCTGCATTTTTCCTTCCGTAAATGAAGGTGTTGGTCTCCCTATCCTCGAGGCTATGGCCTGCGGCATTCCTGTCGTGTGCAGCGAAAAAGGAGCTTTAAAAGAAATTGGCGGAACCGCTCCCCTCTACTATAATTCAGATAAAGCAGACGCAATTGACCAGTTAGCCCTTAACATGCAGAAAATCACCGAAGACAAGGAACTCCGCGACAATATGATTACCGACGGCATTGTCTGGGCAAAAGACTTTAACTGGGAAGAAACGGTAAAAAAGACTTTAGAAATACTACTTTAAAGGAAAGCAATAATTCGGTATAATTAAAAGACTTAACTTAGAGGTGAATTGTGTTTTTAAAAAGTCTTGATATATTCGGATTTAAATCTTTTGCAGACAAAACTCACATTGATTTTGCAGAGGGTATTACTGCCCTGCTGGGTCCTAACGGCTGTGGTAAGAGTAATGTCGTTGATGCAATCAAATGGGTACTTGCTGAACGCAATTCAAAAAACCTTCGTGCAGAAAAAATGGAAGACGTTATTTTTAACGGTACTGAACGTCGTCCTGCTTTGAACACTGCAGAGGTTACCCTCACTATCGCTAATGACAAGGGACTTCTCCCTCTCGATGAAGAAGAAATTGCAATTACACGTAGACTTTACCGTTCAGGCGACCAGGAATATTTTATAAACAAGCGCCCTGCCGGTCCTACAGAAATCCGCCGTCTTTTCATGGACACCGGTGTTGGTAAGGCTGCTTACTCTGTAATGGAGCAGGGAAAAATTGACCAGATTCTTTCGAGCAAGCCTGAAGACCGCCGCTACCTTTTTGAGGAGGCCGCAGGTATCAGCCGTTCTAAAGCCGAGGTTGCCGAAGCTGAACGCGAGCTTGAAAGAACCCGTCAGAACATGACTCAGATTGAAATTGCCATGGGCGAAATTAAACGTCAGTACGACACCCTCAAGGTTCAGTCTGAAAAAACAATAAAATACCGTCAGTTCAAGGAAGAAATCTATAGCTGCGAGCTGGATCTTACCCTTCTCCGTCTCAAGAACTTTGTAACTGATAAGGCGCGCCATGAAGAAGAACTCAAGCGTGTTCAGGAAAAGCGCGATAAGGTGCGTCAGGAAATCGAAGAAATCAACAATACCATTTCCGAAAACATGGACAAGGTAAAGGCCATGCAGGATGACCTTTACAGCAAGCAGGCAAATCTTCTTGCAATTGCTCAGGAAAAAAGCGGTAAACTGGAGTTGATTAAACAGCAGAATCAGCAGGCTCTTTTGATGAAGGAAAAACTCAATGCTCTCGAAGGACGCCGTGCTGCAATTCAGGAACGCATTGATACTGTCCAGGAAGAAATTGATGAAAACAACGCTGCTCTTCACGAAAAAAATAAGCAGCTCAATGATATTAAAACAAATATAGAATCTTTCAATAAAAATATTGAAACTTCAAGCAGCCAGATTACAGACAATGACAGAAAGGCTGACTCACTTCGCCAGCAGATTACAGAACTTGAAGAAGAACGCGTAGAACTTCAGAAAGAACTTGCAGCAATTACAGAAGACATTGTTTCCATGCTGGATGCTAAGCTCAAGGACGCAGGCTTTAGCGAAGGTGCTCTTCGTATTGCAAAGGAAGAACTAGAACAGAACTTTGCAAAACTCAAGATTTATCTGGACGGCCGTAAAAATATTTTCTCTGACCAGGCTGCAAAAAAACTTAATGCAGAAGAAGCTTCAAAAACAATTTCTGAAGCTGTTGAAGCCTTTGAGGAAGCTGGACGGCAAATGGAAGGACTTGAAGCTTCCCTCAAAAAATATCAGGACGCATCCCCTGCTTTTATTACTGAGTTTCTTTCTCCAGAAGGTATCATGACCAAAAAGCGCGGTATCGATGAAAAAATCAATCAGAACCGTTCTAAAGTTGATGATATAAATAATCAGATTAAAGACCTTCATTCAAAGAACTCAGAACTCACAAAAAAAATCAACGAGTATCGCGATACATTACAGAAACTTAAGCTCAACGAGATTCAGATGCAGGAACAGATTTCTGCAAGTCAGAATCAGATAAACGTATTGAACCGTCAGCTCACAAGTGAACAGTCAACTTTACGCGATACAGAAGATGAATTGTTTTCAGAAACAAAACGCGCAGAAGAAATCAATGAGCAGATTCAAACCTACCAGGATGAACTTGCAGAAATTGAATACCGTGGTAAAAAACTTGCAGACGAAATGGCTAAGCTCGACGAAGAGATAGCCAAAGCTAACAAGAGCGTTTCCGGAAAGAGCGACACCCTCGACAAAAAACGTGATGAACAGAATAAATATCAGGAGCAGTACGAACGACTTTCACTTTCCTTAAACTCTGCAGACAACGATATTCGTAACGTAAAGCAGAATTTCCAGGATCAGTATTCACGCGATCTCATGGAATTTGAAGAGCGCATGTACAAGATTACAACTCCGGCTACTGAACTCCGTGAAAAACTTGCAGATGCAAAAAAACAGTTCTCTTCTCTCGGAAGCGTAAACCTTATGGCTCCGGAAGAGTTTAACGAAGTAAAGGAACGCTACGAACGTCAGCGAACTAACTATGAAGATACACAAAAGTCTCTTGAAAACCTTACTCGTGTAAGTGAAGAAATCAAATCTAAATCTGCCGAGATGTTCCTCGAGACTTATAATCAGATTAAGAAAAACTTTCACAACATGTTTCGCCGTCTTTTCAACGGTGGACGTGCAGAGCTCAAACTTGCAGATCCTGCAAATATTTTGAGTTCTGGTATTGATATTTACGCTCAGCCGCCTGGAAAGAAGCTTGAAAATATTGCCTTGCTTTCCGGTGGTGAAAAGACAATGACTGCGGTTGCCCTTCTCTTTGCAACCTACCAGGTTCGCCCTAGTCCATTCTGTCTTTTGGATGAGATTGATGCCGCACTCGATGATAAGAACGTTTCTTCTTTTGTAACTGCGCTTGAAAGTTTTGCAAGTGTTAGCCAATACATCGTTATCACCCATAACAAGAAAACTGTAATGGGTGCTTCGACAATGCTTGGTATTACAATGGAAGAGTCTGGAGTAAGTAAGATTATTGCCCTTCGTCTTGATGAAGATATTAAGCGAGGTGCTGTAATTGATCATAATCAGGACAACTTTGTTGAAGAAGATGTTCCGGATGAAGAAGGCGTTGTACTTCCACCTCGTCCGCCAAAACGCGACAAGCAGTAAAATATGAATATCAAAGGAATTTGGGAAAACATAAAAGAAAAGCTCTCACCACTCACAGAAAAAATCCGTGAATTTTACGAAAACAATAAAATGCTTTCGTATATTATCGCGGGTTTGGTAGCCCTTCTTATTTTATGCATTATTCTTTTGATTGCCTTAACAGGAAAGAAAAAAGAACCGGCCACAGTTCCGGGAACTGTCCTCGAATTAACAGAACCGCTTGTAATTCCTGACGGTCCGGAACTTCCAAAAGATTATACAGCTTCCCGTACTCCAAAAGACAAATGGAGCGAAGAAGAAGCTCAGGAATGGTTTACAATTCCTTCTCAAAAAGAAATTGATTCTCTTTCAAAAGCTAATGACAATTTAATTAATGAAATAACAGGAGCTGCTCCATGAAAAAAATACTCATAGCATCAGCATGTGCAATAACGCTATGTTTTACATCCTGTGCATCTAAGCAGGCTCCAGCCACAGAACCTCAAACAGAATTTACTCCTCAAATTGAAGCCGAAACTGACGTAAACGAGGAATCAGCCGAAGAGAACTCTGAATCTGATACACAGACAGAAAAATCTGATATAGACTCATCAAGTGAAAATGCAGAAACTGAAAATTCCGAAGAAGCTACACAGACTAAGGAATTAACATCAGAAGATTTTCCAGAACCGGAAGCAATAGAAGAACCTGAAATTGTAACTCTTGAACCGGTAGATGAAGTTATTGAAGAACCAGCATCTGAAGAAACAGAACCAGTAGAAAACGAAGAAGTTCCAGAAATTACTGTTGTAGAAACAGAAGAAACCGCAACCGAAGAAGGCACTACAGAAGAAACTTCACAAGAAAACTCTGAATCAGAAAACACGGAAGACACAAGCCTTCCTACAGAAACTGAAGATATCTCTGCAAATGATGTTGTTATTGTAACAAAACCAGATACTGACGGTATTTCCGGTGGTATTGATATAACAGAAGATGATTCAAATTCAGACGAAGAAAATGCCGGTGTGGAAGCAGAAATCATTCCTTCTCGTTCAGTTACTCTTAAAAAATTTGAATATCTTGATGTCACATATCCTGGAAGCGGCTGGATTTACATGGGACTTACAGATAACTCAAAAGATATTGCTTACTTTGGACGCAAACTTGGAACAAAAGATACAAAATTCAGTTTACAGGCACGTGCTGCAGGAACTAAAATAATTCACTTCTATAGAAACGATCCTCTTACAGGACAATATCTTGATGATTATATTGAAGTAATTATTCAACCGGAAAATGGTTCGAACAAAACTCATATTGAAGCTCCTGAATACAAACTTCCAGTAAAAAAACTTGAAAAACAGATAAAGCAGATTGAAGAACAATCAGAAGAAACAGAAGCAGAAAACACTGAAACTGAGAAAACAGAAACTGTAAATCAAAAAGATTCTTTAAAAACAACAGAGTCTGCAAAAACAATTCCAGTTGAGACAAATAAAACTGTATCAGTTGCTCCCGAAAAGAAAACGTTACAAAACCCAGTGACGACTCAAAAAGCTGAACAATCAATTCAAGAGGAACAATCAGAAAAATCAGCTTCATCTCCAGATTCTCAAACTCTGTTAAAGGAAGCTCAATTATTGTATAATGAAAAAGAATATAAAGCATCACTTTCAAAACTTAATCAGTTTTTTGAATTGTCAACAGATAATCGTGATGAAGCCTTGTATCTTAAAGGTCAGATTCTTGAAGAAAAATCTGAAGTCCGCAATATAAAAGGTGCAATCGATGCATATTCAACGCTTACTAAAAACTATCCTGCAAGCAAATTCTGGGACAGTGCAAATAAGCGTATAATATATTTAAAAAGATTCTATTTGGAGGTTAGATAGATTCTATGAACAAAGCATTTAAATCTATTCTTATTATCGGAATGGGCACAGCACTCTTGTCATCCTGTGTATTAGGTCGTCCAGAAAAGGAAGTTGCTCCTGTCCGCTCAATTACGGTTTCGGGTTCGGGAAGCATTTCCGTAAAACCTGATATGGTATCGATGAAGTTTATTGTAAGAAACACAGGCTGGAACTGCCCTCAGGTAGCAGAAAGAAATGCAATTAATACAACAAACACAATCAATGCAATAAAAGAAGCAGGAATTCCTGAATCTGATATTTCTACTTTTGATTATTCAATTTCTCAGGATAACTCCCATTCCTATGCTGGTGAATATACTGTACGCAATACAATTGCCGTAATTATCAGAAATATTGAACTTACAGGCAAAGTAATTGATGCAGCAGTAAAAAACAATACAGGAGCAAATGGAATTACTTCTTTTGAATATCTTGTATCTGATAAAGCAACAGCATTACGTGAAGCACGCACACTTGCAATTAAAAATGCACAGGATGCAGCTTCTCTTCTGGCTGGAGCAAGCGGATGTAAGGTTAATGGCGTACTTGAAATCCGTGAGGATTATACAAGCGCAAGTCGCGGTAATGATATGATGTTTAAGGCTGTTTCTATGGAAGCAGGCAGCACTCCAACTCCAATTGTTGAAGGAAACGTAACAATCACATCTAATGTGACTGTAAAATATGAATTAACTAACTAATAAGAGGACTAAAAATATGTTGGATTACAAATTTATTAAAGACAATCTTGATGCTGTAAAACAGAACATCATCAATCGTAACATGACAGCTGATGCAGACAAGGTTGTAGAACTTTTTGATAAGCGCACTGCCCTTGTAACAAAACTTCAGGGCCTTCAGCAGAAGCGTAATGAAAACGCTCAGGCTATGAAGCAGAAGCTTGATCCTGAAAAACGCAACGAACTCATTGCTGCCGGTAAGGCAATTAAAGACGAAATTACATCTGTAGAAGCTGAAACAAAAGAAACAGAAGCTGCCCTCGAAGAAGCTGCCCGCCAGATTCCAAACATGGTACACCCTGATGCACCAGTTGGAAAACTTGATACAGAAAACCTCGAAGTAAAAAAGGTTGGAACTCCACGCAAGTTTGACTTTGAACCAAAAGATCACGTTCAGCTTGGTGAATCTCTCGATATCATCGACTTTGACCGTGGTACAAAAGTATCTGGTCCAAAGTTCTACTATCTTAAAAACGAAGCTGTATTCCTTGAGCAGGCTTTGATTATGTATGCCCTCAACACTCTCCGCAAGCACAACTTCCAGATGTTCATTACACCTGATGTTGCAAAGGAAGAAGTTCTTAAGGGAATCGGATTCAACCCACGCGGAAATGAATCTAACGTTTACTCAATCGAAGATGAAGGAACCTGTCTGGTTGCTACTGCAGAAATCACTCTCGGTGGATATCATCAGGATGAGATTTTGGACAAGGCAAGTCTTCCACGTTTCTACGGCGGACTTTCACACTGTTTCCGCCGCGAAGCAGGTGCTGCAGGTCAGTTCTCAAAGGGGCTCTACCGCGTTCACCAGTTTGACAAGGTAGAAATGTTTGCTTACTCTACTCCGGAACAGTCAGACGAGATTCACGAAAAGCTCCGCCAGATTGAAGAGGAAATCTTTACAGGACTCGGACTTCCATTCCACGTTGTAGATACATGTACAGGAGACCTCGGTGCCCCTGCATACCGCAAGTGGGACCTTGAAGCCTGGATGCCTGGCCGCAACGGTGGTGAATACGGAGAAGTAACTTCTACTTCTAACTGTACAGACTACCAGGCTCGCCGCCTCAACATCAAATATAAGGACGACGACGGAAAGAATAAGTACGTTCACACATTGAACGGAACTGCAATTGCTGTAGGCCGCGCAATGCTTGCAATTCTTGAAAACTATCAGAATGCAGACGGCTCTGTAACAATTCCGGAAGTACTTGTTCCTTACTGCGGATTTGATAAAATTTTACCAAAGAAATAACTTAAAACGCGGTGGTTCGAGAAGAACGATGCTAAAGCACCTGTCTTATCGAAACCACTTGCAGGAGTCACACATGGACGACACAGGAAACCTGAATAATAATCAGAACAAGACTACAAACCGGATTTTTTATCTCATATTGTTTCTAGCCGTAGTACTTGCAGGTTTTCTGTGTAAAACCATGTCTAACGTTTTAATACCTGTTGTTCTTTCGTTCATGCTTTCATTCGTATTTTTACCGATTATTAAAAAGCTGAATGTAAAAACCGGTATTCCATGGGTTATTTCTTCATTAATAATTGTTGTTCTGTTTTTCATAGTTCTTCTTGGAATAACATCAATTCTCGTATCTTCTCTCACAGGTATCATTTCTGAATTTCCAAAATACGAAACCCGTTTTATGTCTATCTACAAGCTGATTGCATATAATCTTGGAATAGAAATTGATAATACAAAAAGCCTTTTCCAAAATCTCTGGACTTCATTAAAAGTTCGTGAATACACTCAAAAACTTGCAGTTTCTCTTTCTTCGGGCGTTATATCATTTTCAAAAACTCTGTTTCTGATTGCACTTATGACGGCGTTCATTCTTCTTGAAATGCGTCTTACAAAAAGAAAAATGCATTATGCATTTAAAGATAACCGCGCAAAAATCACAAGAATTTCAAATCAGATAATAAACCAGACAATGCGTTATATTTCAATTAAATTTTTTATCTCGCTTGCAACTGGTGTTTTATGTGGACTTACCTCTCTAATCATTGGACTGGACTTCCCTATCGTATGGGGATTTCTCGCCTTTATAATGAACTTTATTCCGATTTTCGGTTCAATTATTTCTGTCGGACTTACGACAATTTTTTCTCTGATTCAATTCTATCCAAACTGGGGCAAAACCTTATTTATTTTCCTTTTTATGCTGACAGTTAATATGGTGCTTGGAAATATTCTTGAACCACGAATAGAAGGAAAAAATCTTGGTATATCACCTGTAATCATTCTTATAAGTCTTTCTTTATGGGGATATATCTGGGGCTTTACTGGAATGCTGCTTGCGGTTCCTCTTATGGTTATTATAAAGATTGTCTGCGAAAATATTGAATATCTTAGGGGGCTGGCAATCTTAATTGGAAATGATCCTAGACAGTCTCCACCTCAGCAAACAGAAGAGTCAAATACAATTAATTAAACAAAGTACTCGTTGCCTTTTCATATAAAAAGCGTAAATCTTCTTCCTGAATGGTTGTATAACGAAAATCTACACAGGAATATAGACCGTCTGCACTTCGATATATTTTATTTACAAGACTGGTAACAAAAATATCTCGTGTTAGGATTGGGCCTCGTTTTATAGAAAAAGAAAGCCTTATTCCATATTCTTCATTTGCAAAGAAAGTACAATTAGGAGTTTCCATTCCAACAACAAGTCTTTCATGGTCTACAAACAGAATTGAAAAAGGTTTTATTCTGTTTTCCATTGCTTCCATTTTCAGGTTATGAGGTTCTGAAAGATATTTGCATACAGGAATTAATTGAATTCCATTTCCTGCATTCTTTTCCTGCTTAGCCTGTTCTACAAATTGTTCTAGTAATTCTTTTGCTTTTTTCTGATATTCAAGAGGTATGATTTTCCAGACAGGACGTACAAAAAGTTCGATACCATCCTCCGGTATGCATTTTAAATTTAAATCACGTCTTGATTTGCAGTCATAATATATAACCGAAGAAAAATCATAATCTGAATCTTCTTCAATATCTGCAATACGTTCAATTTGCTCCGGGATTGAAAGCGAAAGACCTTTTTTTGTTTCTTTTACAGGGGATATGAAGTAAAGACCGACTCTATTAAAATAAAACTCTACTTTTACATTCTTATTTGCAAAGCTTGCAACAGACTGGACTGGATTTTCCAGAAGGATTTCTCCATCTTTTTTAACTTTTATGTGTTCACCTTTTATGGCAACAGGAAATATTTGGGATGTAAGAGATTTTATCTCCCCTTCCATATCATCAGAATCAGATGATAATTGCTCTTCTACCGGAGTAAGGGTAACAGGTACATTCCCGTCTATAAGATACTGAAGAACAAGTTCCCTCTCTATTCCCGTCAGTCTGTCATGTTCCATCATACTTTTTTCCACCTGTCTATAGTAATCTGGTAAATCTCATTATTTCCACTGGAATTTAAATATACCGTTACATCTATAATACCACAGGTTGCATAAAAACGCACAGGAATCTGCATAATTTCAGAACCAATAAAAGGCTCACCGAACGTCCATTTTGTAAATAAAGCAGAAGTTTCTAACTGTTCATCCTTATTTTCTTTTGATTTTGAAGAAGTATTATTTTCATTTTTCTCTTTTGGATATTCTTTTCCAAAATTTGTTTTCCAGTTTGTTTCAATCTCGTTTACAAAAAAAACATAATTAAACAGATATTTTCTGCTGAAAAAAGTTTCTGCTCCAGAATGATTTTCACCTGAAAAACTTGTACAAAAATTATTAAGCTTATCTCTGACAGAGTTTCTTAAATTTCTCGTATCAAGACTTCCAAAATCAAAAAGTTCAGGATAAACAGGGGCTTTATTTGTATTTGAAATCTTAAAAAGCTCTTTTGTATAAGCTACATCTGATCCTAATTTCATAGAAGAACGTGTAATTTTTTCTGTAAGCCGATTTGATTCTAATTCTTGAGTCCAGGTTATTCCCTGCTCCTTTTCTTTTACTGATTTTTTAATTGTATCGCTTTCTGTATAAACAAGTTTTGTTTCAGATGTATTTTTGCAGGAATATATTAGTGTTGAAAAAATAATTAGTGAGGAAAGTAAAATATTATGACAAACAGACTTTTTCAATACTATCTCCTGAAGAAAAACCATTTAAAATGCTATTTATAATAGCATACTTTACTATCATCGTCATTAACCTGATGTTAAATTTAGCAAAAATATAAGGATTTTTTTGGTTTTATATTGACATAATCCGGTATAAATGCTATAAATAATTATTAATTGACGGGCAGTTAGCTCAGCTGGTACGAGCGTCTGGTTTACACCCAGAATGTCGGGAGTTCGATCCTCTCACTGCCCATTTGAGACACCTTTTTAGGGTGTCTTTTTTTTTGTAATATCCCGGATCTCAATCTCCCGACATTCTGTCAGCCGGTGCTCGCATAGTCTCGCACCGAGCCTTTTTTGTAGTAAATCCTAAAAAATTGCGCTGTCGCACAATTTTTTTTAACGGATTTGCTATTTTAGGCATGTCGGGAGTTCGATCCTCTCACTGCCCATTTAAGACACCTTGTTTTTCAGGGTGTCTTTTTTTTATTTAAAACTGATAACATTTATGATATAATAACAAATCTTATTTTTTCGGAGGATTACTATCATGAAAAAACTTATTGCAATTTTTGCAGCATTTATTCTTTTTGGTTCGATGTGTTTTGCTGCAGACCCGGCAGAGGGATTTTGGATTAGTGTTGATGAAAAGACTAACCAGGATACCGCAGGATGGAAAATCTGGCAGGATGGTGGAAAACTTAATGGAAAAATTCTTTCTGTTGCAGACCATCCACAGGATGAAAAGGCTACTGGTGGTAAAGGAAAATCTTATGACAACTTTATGAAGGGGGCAGATGTTGGAACTCTTACAACAGTAGGAACAACCTGGATTTGGGATCTTACACAGCAGTCAGAAGGAAAATGGGCCAATGGCTACATTATTGATCCGGGTGATGGCAAACGCTATAAATGCCGCATTACATTCCATAAGGCAGATGGAAAGAAATTCAAAACTGATACTCTGGAAATGCGTGGAGAAGTAGGTCCGTTTGGCCGCAGTCAGTTCTGGGAAAAAGCAACAGAAGCAGATGCTTCTGGTTTGCGCTAATCTTTTTTACAGGAGTTCTTTGTGGCTAACCTTTCTTCACCTGACGGTATTGTTCTTCTTGCTAAACAACCTGATCTTACATCTTTTGCTTCCTTACATAGTGTCAAAAAAGCATTAGGAACAACAAAAGTTGGCCACACAGGAACTTTAGACAGTTTTGCCCAGGGGCTGCTTGTAGTTTGTACTGGCCGCCTCACAAAACTTGCTGGTTGTATAACAGAATTTAATAAAAGCTACAGTGCCGTCATAAAGTTTGGCGAAGAAACTGATACTCTTGAATATACAGGAAAAGTTATACAAACTGCCCCGCTCCCAACACTAACAACTTTGAACGAGGCAATAAAAAAATATACAGGAAATATTTTACAGGCACCTCCTGCATTCAGTGCAATTCATGTAAATGGAAAAAGAGCAAGTGACCTTGCACGGGAAGGAAAGACCGTTGAAATCCCACCCCGTCCCATAACAGTTTTTTCTGCAAATCTTGTAGAAACAAAACTTACAGATGAAGGACTTGTTGAGTATTGTAGAATTGATTTTTCAGTTTCAAAGGGAACCTATATCCGTTGCCTTGCAAGGGATATTGCAAAAGAAGCAGGAAGTGCCGGTCACCTCGTTGGCTTATATAGAACTCAAGTTGGAAATTTTAATATTAAGGATGCAGCGGGTTACGAAGCTCTGAGTGAGTTTACAATCCAATCAGCAATCGACCAATCAAAAATAATAAATACAGAACGCCCTGATGATACTGAACTAAAAGAAGAGATTCGTAACACCATCAAAGGTTTTGACAAAGAAACTTCAACCTTATGCGGTTTTACAAATCTTACGCTCGCAGATGAACAGGCCGAAAAGGACTATTGCAATGGAAAACCAATCCGTTCTGCATTATTCGGATTTAATCTTCACGAAATTCCTGATAATACAATATGTGCGGTTTTTTCTAAAACAGATTTCTTTCGAGGCCTTATTGAAAAAGACAATGAAGGGCGATTACACCACCGGTTTGTAATAAACTGATTATAAAACCAATCATAACCACCCGTCAAACGGGTGGTTTGCTCTTAGCCTATAAGGCTAAGGGACTCAAGCCGAGACTTAAGTCCCAAGCTTTCACT
>OCVV010952030.1_pt1 | contig 16520 bp, 11 predicted proteins | sample 1539721 | NCBI WGS metagenome assembly OCVV01 (sample SAMN02144230, study PRJEB22623) | gut metagenome | biome: sheep rumen | host: Ovis aries | place: New Zealand | reverse complement strand
TAGCATAACTATCTCCTTTCACAAATAATATACCCTTATATTATACTACATTTTTGAGATTTGTCAACCTTTTTTAAGTAGCCACCAAAAAGTCGAAAAATGTCAGCAGCAGAGATAGTTAACATTTTTCAACTTTTTAGTTACTCTACTTTTAAATTTCAATCCTATCCCCAAACTTTTTATCTACAATCTTTCTCAAAGAAGCATTTTTTTCTTGCATCAATTCCGGATCCTCATCAATAATCTTAATTGCTAAAGCCTGAACTGTCTGCAAAGTTGGCATATCCTCGAACAAATTTGCAATTTTAAATTCCGGAATACCATGTTGCCTTGTTCCAAAAAATTCACCACTACCGCGTAATTCCAAGTCTTTTTCAGCAATTATAAAACCATTATTCGTATCTTGCATAATTTTCATTCTCTGTCTTACAACATCAGATCCACCATTAAATTTCAAAATACAATATGACTGATAATCACCTCTACCAACTCTTCCACGAAGCTGATGAAGTTGTGCCAATCCAAATCTTTCGCTATTCTCAACTATCATAATACTTGCATTTGGCACATTAACTCCAACCTCAATAACAGTTGTTGAAATTAAAATATCAATTTCTCCATCTTTAAATTTTTGCATTATCTCGTCTTTTTCTTTTGGACGCATTTTTCCATGAATATATTCAACCCTATAATCTTTAAAAACATTATTTTTATAATCTTCCGCAAGTTCTATAACAGATTTTGCATCTATTTCCTCATTTTCTTCAACCAAAGGACATACAATATATGCTTGCCTTCCTTCTCCGATTTGCTGTTTCACAAAATTGTTTACTCTTTCAGCCATTGAACTTTTTACTGCGTACGTTTCAATTTTCTTTCTGTTTGGTGGCAACTCATCTATGATTGAAATATCCAAATCGCCATATAAAATTAGAGCCAAAGTTCTTGGAATAGGTGTTGCTGTCATAACTAAAACATCCGGATTTGTGCCTTTTGCGGCAATTTTGCTACGTTGCCTTACTCCAAATCTGTGTTGTTCATCTGTTACAACTAATCCTAAATTTTTGAAAATAACATTATCTTCCAAAATTGCGTGAGTTCCAATTAAAACATCAATCTCTCCATTTTGTAATCTTTCTAAAATATCTTCTTTATTCTTTTTCGTAACACTGCTTGTTAGTAACTCACATCTAATTCCATATTTGCCTAAAACTTCTGAAAAACTTTCCAAATGTTGAGTCGCCAAAATTGCAGTTGGTGCCATAATTGCCACCTGATATCCGCTTCTAACAGCCTTATACGCCGCAATCACAGATACAATAGTTTTACCTGAGCCAACATCCCCTTGTAGCAATCTATTCATTGTTTTTGGGCTTTCCATGTTATTATCAATTTCCTCTAAAACTCGTAACTGTGCCTTAGTTAACTTGAACGGTAAATCATTTATAACATCTGATATTTTTACATCTTTATCAAATTTTATTCCAACTTTTTCTTGAGTATATTGAGTTTTTAGCTTTAATAATGCAAGTTGCATTCCTAACAATTCCTCAAAAACAAATCTAGTACGAGCTCTTTTAAAATCTGAAAACTCTTGAGGAAAATGAATGTTATGTATTGCATTATTTATACTTAATAAATTATATTCCTGTCTTAAATATTCTGGAAGTGTTTCCTCTAACTCCCCCTCTACCTCAGACAAACCAGTTTCAATAATTTGCCTTAATGTTGTTTGTGATAATTTATATGTAAGTGGATATATCGGAATAATCTTTCCAGTATTTTTCTGTGTTTCAGCAGCATCATATACAGGCGACGCCATTTCAACCCTATTTCCTTTTTTACTTACTTTTCCATAAAAACTGTATTCATTACCAACTGTAAACATTCTTTTTAAATATGGCTGATTATACCATGTTATAGTACATGGACCTGTTTCATCTCTTATTATTAATTTATAAATAACAAGATTTTTTCTTACTTTTAACTCTAGCATTCTTGAAATAACAAAACCTTTTACTAAAGCTTCTTCACCATCAACTAATTCATTTATCAGCTTTGGTTTACTTCTATCTTCATAATCTCTCGGAAAATATGTTATCAAATCTTCTAATGTATATATTCCTAATTTATTTAATAAAATCACACGGTTTGGACCTACTCCTTTTACATATTTAACATCATTGTTTAAATCCATTAAATACGCTCCTTTCAATCAATCTGACACCGTCAAACATTCAATGACAGTATTGTTTTATTCATTTTCAAAACATTTCAAACAGTTTTAAAACCTTCCAAAACGTTTCTGTTATGCTAATTTTACTAAACATTTGTTTTTTTGTCAAACAGTGGATACAAAGTTTGTTTATTGTTCCTTTTTATAAAAAATAAAGAGCATTTGAATAAATTCAAATGCTCTTTATTTTTAGTCAGAATCAATAGTCATACTTAATCCCAAAGTTCTTAAGAGAATTAATATCCTGGCTGTAGCTGGAATATTATGCAGGTTCTCAATTCTCATTAATGAATTTACAGGAATGCAAGATACTTTCGAAATGTCAACAATGCTTACATCAAGCTCAAGCTTTTTGTCATAATATTTTTTTAAAATACTTAAATAGTCATATAATATGTCGTCTAATTCGAGCTTACATACATTATCAAACGCTAATTTGTTTTCAATTTTAAGCTGTTTTATCATTAACGTTATCTCTTTTGCTTCTGCATTTCCTCTAGATGCAAGCATAGCCATTTCGCTTAATTCAGTACGTCCATTTTTTTCAATGTATGAAATGTATTTACTTATGAACTCATAAATACTCCGTTTCATACTAGTACCTCCTAAATTTTTAGTGATTTCAACTCTATTAGTGTCTGACCACGAATTTAATTCACACTAATTTGATTCTTCTACTATAAAGTCTTGACCTAAAATAGTTTTGTGGCTATATAATATCATATTTTTCTATTATTTTCAACCCCGTCCTATTCTTCAACTTCCTCAAACTGAGAATTGTACAACTCAGCATAAAATCCATTTTTCTCTAGTAATTCATCATGAGTTCCTTGCTCAACTATATCACCATTATTCATAACCAAAATCAAATCAGCATTTCTTATAGTAGACAATCTATGAGCAATTATAAAGCTTGTTCTTCCTTTCATAAGCTCATCCATCGCTGATTGAATTTGAATCTCTGTTCTAGTATCAATTGAACTCGTAGCTTCATCTAAAATTAAAATCTTTGGATCAGCCAAAATAACGCGTGCTATTGTCAATAATTGTTTTTGACCTTGAGATATATTGCTTGTTTCTTCGTTAATTTCCATATTATATGCATTTGGCAATGTCTTTATGAAGTGATGTACGTGTGCAGCCTTTGCAGCTGCTATAACATCAGAATCCGATGCATCTTGCTTACTATATCTAATATTATCTTTTATGGTTCCGTTAAACAGCCACGTATCTTGAAGAACCATTCCAAACATCTTTCTAATTTCTCCTCTATCAAAATTACTAATGTCATGTCCATCAATCATAATTTTTCCAGAATTCAAATCATAGAAGCGCATTAATAATTTTACTATAGTAGTTTTTCCGGCACCAGTTGGTCCTACAATTGCTATCTTCTGACCTTCTTTAATGTCTGCATTAAAATCATTTATTATTATTTTATCTGAATTATATCCAAAATGAACATGGTCAAATTTTACATTTCCTTTTAATACACTTATATCTGTTGTATCTGTAATATTTTTAACTTCTTCTTCTTCACCCAAAAATTCGAAAATTCTCTCTGCTGCTGCAACCATTGATTGAATCATACTAGACACTTGTGCAATCTGATTTATAGGCTGTGTAAATTGTTTATTATATTGTATAAATGATTGTATATTACCAACTGTAATTTTTCCTTGTATACTCAAATATCCACCTAAAATAGCTATTGCAACATATCCTATATTTCCAATAAAGTTCATTATTGGATGCATTAACCCTGATAAGAATTGTGACTTCCATGCTGATGTATATAATTCGTCATTTGATTTTTTAAACTCTCTTACAGCCTTTTCTTCACCATTAAACACTTTAACTATACTATATCCGCCAAATGTTTCTTCAATATTTCCATTAACATGACCCAAATATTCTTGTTGTTTTGCAAAATATTTTTGCGATTTTGTAACAATGTTTTTTACCGCAAAAATTGATATTGGCAATATTAGTAATGATACCAACGTCATTAAAACATTCATTGAAAACATCATTATAAGTATTCCAATCAAAGTAAAAACTGAAGTAATTATTTGTGTAATACTTTGATTTAAATTCATTCCCAGTGTGTCAATATCATTTGTAATTATTGATAAAATCTCTCCATTAGTCTTTTTGTCAAAATAATTCATTGGTAATTTATTTAGTTTTTTAGCTAAATCATTACGTAGCCTATATGTTAATTTTTGAGATATTTGTGTCATAATTAAACCTTGAATTATTCCAAACAATGCACTAACTATATATAAAGCTAATAAAGTTAATAATATTTGACCAATTTTACCAAAATTAATTCCATCTCCACCTGAGATTTTGCTAACGATTCCAGTAAACATTTCAGTTGTAGCATTTCCAAGTATCTTAGGGCCTACAATTGAAAAGATTGTACTTGCAATTGCAAATATGATTACAATTAACAGAGCAATTTTATAATGCCATAAATATTCTTTCACTAATATTCTCAATGTACCTTTGAAATCCTTTGCTTTCTCAACAGGTGCCATTCCTCTTCCTTTGCCTCCCCCCATTGGAGGTTTCATTCTATTTTCTGCCATCGTTTAATTCCTCCTCTGAAAGTTGTGATAAAGCTATTTGCTTATATACTTCATTATTTTTAATTAACTCTTCATGAGTTCCTTTTCCAACAATTTTCCCTTCATCTAAAACTATAATTTGATTTGCGTTCATAATTGTACTTATTCTTTGAGCAACTATAATTACAGTTTTATCTTGTGTTACTTCTTCTAATGCTGTTCTTAATTTCAAGTCTGTTTTAAAATCTAGTGCAGAAAAACTGTCATCAAATACAAATATTTCAGGATTTTTAGCTATAGCTCTTGCAATTGATAAACGTTGCTTTTGTCCCCCTGAAACATTGTTTCCACCTTGTGAAATTTCCGAATTATATGTATCTGTTTTTGACGAAATAAATTCTTCAGCTTGAGCTATTTGAGCAGCTTGCACCATTCTTTCATCAGACATATTTTCATCACTATATTTGATGTTTGATTCTATTGTTCCAGAAAAAAGCATTCCTTTTTGAGGAACAAATCCTATAACATCTCTTAAATCTTTTTGTGATACATCTTTTATATTAACTCCGTCAACAAAAATTTCTCCGCCTGTAACATCATAAAATCTTGGCAATAAATTAACAATAGTAGATTTTCCACTTCCTGTACTTCCTATAATTGCAGTTACTTCTCCAGGTTTTGCTGTAAAATCGATATCTGTTAAAACCTCTGAATCTGCATCTGGATATCTAAATGAAACATTTCTAAATTCTACTAATCCCTTTTTGTTTTCGTTAAATTTCTTTAATTTTTTAGAATCCTTTACTAATGTTTCAGTTTCTAATACTTCATTAATACGTCTAGCTGAAACTGAAGCACGAGGCAAAACTATTGACAACATTGATATAAATAAGAATGAAATTACAATTTGCATTGTATATTGCATAAATGTCATTACAGTTCCAACTTGCATTACGCCTTTATCAACATTTTCAGCTCCAACCCATATAATTAATAAACTCATTCCATTCATAATGAACATTAACATTGGCATCATAAAACTCATTGTTCTATTGACAAAGATATTTGTTTTAGTTAATTCAGTATTTGCCTTATCAAATTTGTCTTCTTCATACAATTCTTTGTTAAAAGCTCTAATTACTGGAATTCCAGTTAAAATCTCTCTTGACACCATATTCAATTTATCTATTAAATCTTGAAGTCTCTTAAATTTTGGCATTGCTAAAACAAACAACGTACCTATTATAAATACAATTGCTAATATTGCAACACCAATAATCCAAGCCATTGAATTTTCACTATTTGCAAGTACTTTTAAAAATGCCCCAACGCCCACTATCGGTGCATATATTACAACCCTAAATAACATTGGAATTAAATTTTGAATTTGTTGAATATCATTTGTATTTCTCGTAATCAATGATGAACTACCAAATTTTCTATATTCATTACTAGAAAAACTTAATACTTTCTTATATACTTTTTCCCTTAATACTTTTCCAAGTTTAGCTGCAGTTCTTGCTGAAAGTAACGTAATAATAATTGCTGAGATCATACTAATAAATGCAACTCCCAGCATTTTTAATCCTGCTACAAAAATATAATCATTTTGTTTTTTATTTAAATCCATCCCTAATTTTTCATATTCTTTTTGTACAGAAATTACAGCAGTTTGCTCAATAATACTGTCAGGCACTTCGGAATATTTTTGATTCACAACATCTAATATCATGTTTAACTGTTTCTCAGGGATTTGATTTATAATAGAAAATATATCTAGATTGTTGATATCTTCAATATTTACCACTGATTCTTCTACTTGCATAATTTCTTTATATTTTTCATTATTTACAAATGAAATAATTTGTTTCTTTAATTCTTCAGCCACTTCTTCATTTTCTAACATTGAAGCTAACATAAGTGATTTAGCTACTTCAATATTTATTTTTTTTCTTGTTTCTTCATCAACTTTTTTTATAATATACGTTTCTTGATTTTCTATTTTTGGATATTGTTTTAAATAATTGTTATACTCTTTTTCTGATATATTTTTTCTCGAAAAAAGTTGATAATTGCTTTGTATTAAATCATCTTCTTTGCTTAGCAACAATACTTTATCTAATGTTGATTTTGTTATTGCATCAGGAGATGAATTCTCTATACCCTTTTGTTGAATTCCTACGTTAACAATCTTGGAAGTAAAATCTGGTAAATTTAAGTCAGCCATAGCTTGAACACATAATAATACGAAAATTATTAAAATAGCCCACCAAGATTGTTTCAGATTGTTTCTAATTAATTTAAGCATATCACTTTAGCCCCTCTCTAAATTTTTATTATAACAATATTATTATTCTAGCACACCCCTCTTAAACATTCAACTCTTTTCCTGTTTTTCACACAAAATTCACAAAAAAGTGGATAAGCAAAGGCTTATCCACACACTTATTAACAAAGATTCTAATTAATCAACAAAATTAAATTCATCCTTAAATTTTTCTTTAAACATATCGAAAACTTTGTTTAAAACTTCTTCATCATCAACACTTACATAAGATTCTTCATCTTCTGATTCTGTGTCTTCAAGTTTTAATATAACAACTTCATCAGCTTCTTCATCTTCTTCAACTGGTAAAAGAACAACATATTCTTCTCCATCTAATTCTATTAAATCAAGGAACTCAAAAGGAACCTCTTCACCATTTTCATCATTTAATACTATGATGTTATCGATTTCTTCTGATTCTACATTATTGTTAAATTCTTCACTCATTTTAATTCTCCTTTCAAGAAAATACTTTCATATTTTGTTTATTTAACTAAATATAGTATCTGCAAATTGCATAATGATATTCATTTAAATCTTACATCTACCATATTATAATCATTCATATAATACACTATATCTCCAATTAAATCAACTGTTTTTCAATTTATTTGTATAAATTTCCAAAATATATACTGCTGAAATTGTGTCAACAATTCCTCTTTTTTTATGTTTATTCACATCAAGAAAATTCATTGTTTTATGGGCAGCAACTGTTGTAAGTCTTTCATCAATTTCTTCAATTTTAATCTTATTGAATTTACACTTCAATTTATGTATAAATTGATTAGTAACCTCTGCTCTAATTGTTTTAGTGCCATCCATATTAATTGGCATTCCTATTACAAATGTATCTATTTCGTATTCATTTACAATTTCTTCCAATCTTTTCAACACTATCTTATCATTACCATTATGATGAATAGTTTCTAATCCTTGAACTGTGATGCCTAGCGCATCTGTAATAGCAAGACCAACCCTCGAATCACCATAATCTATACCTAATGCTCTCATAAATTAGTCATCCAATCCAATGTATTCTTTTACCATTTTTTCAAGTAATTCATCTCTTTCGATTTTTCTGATAAGATTTCTTGCATCATTATGGCTTGTAATATATGTTGGATCTCCAGATAAAATATATCCTACTATTTGATTGATTGGATTATATCCTTTTTCTACAAGTGCCTCATAAACTTTTTGCAAAATTTCTCTTGCTTCTACACTTTTTTCTCTTTCGACTTTAAAACTAACTGTTTCATCTGTAGCCATAACTATACCTCCTATAAATAATTAATTTCACTTTCATTTTCATCAACTGAATCTAAGTATTCTTCTAATTTTGATAAAACACCTTCTAATGCTGTTCCTTTATAATATGTTGTTATTACAACATTCATTCTAGGAATTACGTATGGAATTGGTTTAGCTGTAGAACTTGGCCTATAGTCTTCTCTTGGTACTATTTTTGTACTTTCAACTTTCTTCTTTATTTCATTCATAAAATGTGCTACGCCTTCTACATCGCTTCCAGAAAACACTATGGCAAATTTAGAACCCATATATCTAACAAAGAAGTATTCATTTGATAAATTATCTTTTATTAAATTGCTAACTCTAGAAATCACTTCATTTCCAGTTTTTCTACTTACTCTATCATTTATTTTTTCAACATTTATCAATTTAAACAAACATACTGATGAAGTTGGATATTTATCTATTACAGTTCTAGCATCAGAATACAAATATTCCACAGTCTTCAAACCTGAATAAGTATCCTCCCTCACAAGATTGTTTATAATATTTTGAGTTTCAACTGTTCTTAATACAGATATGATATTATTTTTTACAACTTCTAACACAGTTGTGTCTACATTATCAAATTCATGAGGCTTTTGTCCTTCAATAATCCAGTATCCTATGTATATATTGTCTATATACAAGGGGAAAAACATTGCTGATTTCGCCCTTGCATATTCCATTTTTAAATATGGCAATTTTTCATTTTCACCATTTACTGTGATATATTTTGGTGTAGCTGTTTGAATACTATCTATAAAAACCTGCTCAGATTGAAGATTTTTTAAAGTATCCCAATGTTTTTCTTCAACATTAGAAGCTTTAATTTCATATTCTGCCCCATTGTATATAACTATAGTTGAATATTTAATGTTATATCTTTCAATCAATATATTATTAATTTTTTTTATTTTTTTATCAGCCGTAATCTGCTCGCTTATCGTGTTCATAAAATCTTGTAACACATTTAAGCTAGTTACTTTCTGATTAGTATTATCTAGTGTTTTTAATTTCTTCCTTAAATTTATATTATAAACCACTAATGCAATTGCAATTCCAAGCAGTATTATAATAATAGCACCTATTAAATATCCCAAAGTATTCACCTCGTCATTATATTAATACTTTTTCTTCATTTTATCTAATATTGAACTTGTATCTTTTGAAAAAGTATCTTCAAATTGTTTATTTTGACTTGTATAGTCATTATATTGTTTTTTTGATTTCTTTCCGCTTATTGTTGGATACACCATATCGCTTAATCTATTCATACTTGACATGAAAGATTTTGAATATCCCTTAGTTGTTATCTTACAATTTGCTATACCTTCTAAATATTTTGCATAAACTTGGTTGTCGAAAGGTATTGTAATATATTTTATAGTATCTCTGTTGAATAATTCTGTCATATATGTCATTGCAGGATCACTGTATGATGACATTCCTCCAATTAATGCTTTTTCACTAATTGAACCAATTTTTACATCCTTATTAATTATTATTCTTAATTTGTTAGTTTCTAAAATATTTTTTACTTTTAAATCTCTTAAGAATGCTGTTAATGGTTGAATTGTTAATACATCCCAACTTTGTACCAAATATAATTCTTGAGCTATTTTAAAGTATCTTGCATCTGTTTCAAAATCACAATCTAATAATACAATAGTATAATTCTCTAGTAAAGTTTTAATTATATTTGTTACTTCATCAAGACTATCATCTTCTCCTGGTAAAGATGTATATACAGTTAAGTTTTTATTAACTTGTATTCCATCTGCAATTCCTGTTGATAATTTTTCAAAGCAATCATGTGCTTTTTCTCTTAGTTCATCTTCATTGTTTGTATATACATAATAAGCATTTTTGTTTTTAGTTAAATCTAAAATTGCAGTTTGTATTCCCTGATTAGAATACATTTCAGCCAAATTATTAACAATAAATGATGTTCCATTTTTTGATGTTCCAACGAAAGAAACTACTTTTTGATCTGATGTAATTAAGTTATCGGTATCAATATTATAAGATGATGTATTATTTTCTGATTCCTTTAAGTCTTTTATGCTGTTTGCTAAATCATTATCATATTTGTAATTTCTGTTATTTATTCCTTTGAATGCACCGTTATATTGGATACTATTATCCGTTTCTACTTCTTCTTCTGTATTTTCATCTTCAAATCCTGGTAATGATTCATCATCATCATCATCATCGTCTGTTTCTTCCATTTCATTTGATTCGGCATCATCAGCACTTTCAGGTTCTACATTCTCGTCGTCATCAACGAAATCATAATCGTCATCTTCCTCATAATCGTCTGTTTCATCATCAAAACCTGGTAAGAATTCATCGTCCTCGTCAGTATCTTTATCTAGATTTTTGTCATTATCCTCTATTTCATCATCTTCTATATTATAATCTTCCTCATCAAATCCTGGTAAGAAATCATCATCATCTTCTTCATTATTGTTTGTATCATTTTCATCTTCTGATATGTCTTCTTCTTCGTAGTCATCAAGATCGAAGTTTTCATCATCATAATCTTCAAATTCATTATCTTCATCATTGATATTATCTTCAGATGATTCTTCAACATTTTCTTCTTCAGCATTATCTTGTTCTGTTGTATCATCTATCTCATCATCAAAATCATAGTCATCATAATCATCTAAATCTTCATCATCAAATCCTGGTAAGAAATCATCATCTTCCTCGTCGTTTCCTTCTATATCTTCCTCGTTGTTTCCTTCTATATCTTCCTCAGGTATCTCTTCATCATTATCAGATAATTCATTATCTTGTCCATATACTGAATCATAATCGAAGTCTTCATCTTCATCATCAAATTCTTCATCGTCATCATCATAATAACTGTCTTCTTCGTCACTATCATTATTTTCGTAATCATCATTTTCTTCGTCTTTTATATCTTCATTAGCAACTGCTAATTCTTCTTTTTCATCAACGTTATCTGATTCATCATCAAAATCATCAAAGTCGTCAAAGTCATCATATAAATCTAAATCTACTTCATCTATTTCTTTTTCTTCTTGCTTTCCATTTGATGAATCTTGATTTACAGTATCATCAAAATCAATAAAATCGAATAAATCATCGTCTTCAACTTCATTATTCTTTTTAGAATCAACTACTTCTTTTATATTTTCTTTTACAACAGGTTTTGATATTTTTTCTGTTTTCTCTTCAACTACATTTTCTATAGTTTTTTCAACGTTTTCTACGCTCTCTTCAATAGGATTTTTACGTGGTCTTCCTCTTTTTCTCTTAACTGGAACATCCTCCAACACAACTGGTACAATAGGATTTTTACGTGGTCTTCCTCTTCCTCTTTTTACCACTGGTTCATCATTTTCTACTTTTAATTTTTCTTCTGCCATCTTCTCTTGCTCTTTCCTTTTTATTTCTTTTGCTTCTTTAATTTTCTTTTCTTCTTCTGCTTTTTTCTTTGCTTCACCTCTAGCTTTAGCTTCAGCTCTTTCTTTTTCCAATCTTTCTTTAGCCTCTTTTTTAGCTTTTTCTTCCTCAGCTTTTCTTTTGGCTTCTTCCGCAGCTTTCTGTTTTGCAATTTTCTCTTCTTCTTTTCTCTTTGCTTCAGCTTCAGCCTTTTCTCTTGCTATTCTTTCCTCTTCTTTTCTTCTTGCTTCTGCTTCAGCCTTTTCTCTTGCTATTCTTTCTTCTTCTTTTCTTCTTGCCTCAGCTTCAGCCTTTTCTCTTGCTATTCTTTCTTCTTCTTTTCTTCTTGCCTCAACTTCTGCCTTTTCTTTTGCTAATCTCTCTTCTTCTCTTCTTTTAGCTTCTTCTTCTGCTTTTTCTTTAGCTATTCTTTCTTCTTCTTTTCTCTTAGCTTCTGCTTCTGCTCTTTCCCTTGCTATTCTTTCCTCTTCTTTTCTTCTTGCTTCTGCTTCAGCCTTTCTCTTTGCCTCAGCTCTCTCTTTTAGAAGTTTCTCTTTCTCTTTTTTACGTGCTTCTTCCAACTTTTTCTTTTTCAATTCTTCTGCACTTAAAACCTTATTAACTTGTTTAGTGTTTACAGCTGTTGGAATTATTACAGGTTGTGTCAATCTGTTTCCTGAATCAAGCTCTTTCTCAACATACTCAGTTTTTCGTAACTGGCTAGTACCTACAGCTTTTTTACCCTTTATTCCCATTAATTTTCTATATGAATCAGAATTTTCCTCTAAAATTACTTTCGTATTTTTTGGCAATACTTCTGCAATTAATTTAACTTGTTCTTTTGAATACTGTGACATTATGCTTTCAAAACTTTGCACACATTTTGGAACATTTTCACCAATTTTTTTATAGTGATTTAAAATATTCTGAATTTCAGTTTCGTTAACTCCACCATTCTTATCATCAGCAGAGTATCCAACATTTTCAGCCTCAACCTTATAATACGCCTTTGCTTCTTTTTTAGTTCTTGGCTTATACATTAAACCAGCAACTTTTTGAATACTTCTATCCTGTCCTATTAATACATTGTATAATCCTAAACCAAATAATTTTACTAGCAATGGATCGTTTTTTGTACGTCTATCCATACATAGTAAAATAATTGGAATATCGTTTCCTTCAACGTTTGTTGCTTCATCACTTATAGCATCCATTTTCTCAAAAATAAATTTATCAACGGCTTGATAATTATCACTTGAGAACATTTCTAAATCTTCACTTATAACAATTCTGTCATACGTTTTATCCTTTTGTAATTCTTTAATTATTGCATTAAAATAGTACACTGTTTTACTAGAAATGATTTCCTTATACTCCTTTTGATACACTCTAGTAATTGCTTCTGCATCTTTTTCATCATTAACTGCAAATAAGACTTTCATTTGTAATACCTCCACTTAATTTATTGATTTTCAGTATTTTTTACCACTATTGCAAATATTAACGGTAGAATCTGGCAAATAACTCCAATTGTAATTATAGTTATCATACTATAGAACCCTTTGTCTCTAACATCTAGTTTTTTAAGTCCTATAACAAATTGATATATAGCACTAAAAGCTAGCCCTAAAAAAACTAATGGTATACTATATATTCTTACTCTGTCTAATATATATGCTGTCACACCATAAGTATCTGAACCATATTGTTCTTTATAATCTTGTATAGTAGTTAACTCATGTTTTTTTATTTCTAGTAACTTACCCGTACTTTCGCTTTTTAATGTTTCACTTGATGTTTCGTTTGATGCTGCATAAACTGTTGTAAATAAACACATAAACACGAAAAACACCATTAGTATAACACGTGTCATTTTTTTCATATATATTTTACTCCTTTCATTTTCTTATATACTATTTCTATATTATCTATACTTATATAATAATACACTAGAAAAGACAAAATAGCAAGAATATATAGCAAATTTTTTAGTAATTATTTCCATTTTATTTAAAAATCTTTTAATTACAGTATTTCCACATTTTTTTATTTTATTATTTTTAATTATATATTTTTCTTTTGGCCGTAATTAACAAAAAATCTCCTTTTTGCTAAGGAGATTTTTATTATTTTATATATTTTATTAATATGCCATATTTCTTCAAAACATTCTCTTGAGAATTAATCTCAAAAATTGTCTCTGCATTTTTATATTCTAACGGGATATCTAGTTCTACATCGTCTTCTGAGCGATTAATAGCTACCATAACTTTTTCTTTTTTTGTAGAAAATCTTTCAAAAATCAGCCTGTTTTCATTTATACTTATAATTCTTATTTTTGAAGTAGCTAAAAAGTTAAGAGATTTTCTAACTTGGCCCAACTTAATGAAAAATTCATGTAATTCATTATCAATATCTTTCCATGGAAAGCATCTTCTATTAAAGGGGTCTTTATACCCATACATTCCAACTTCATCACCATAATAAATGCAAGGATTTCCTGGTAAAAAATATTGAATTGTAGTTGCTATTTTCATTAATTTTTTTGCTCTGTTGTATTCTTCTTCCGATAACTTTTCTTTACTATGTTGTAAACTCCTACTATATGGTACATCCCATATCCAATTATATTTATTATTCTGCATTCCTTCTGCAACAAGAGTGCTCATAGCTCTAGGTATGTCATGTGTTGAAATACTATTCATTAAGGAATTTAGAGCTTCTTCTGGATATTCGGTAACTATATCTCCTAATGTTTCTACAAAATAATCAACTTTTCCATATCTAACATATTTTAAAATTGCATTAGCAAATGGATAATTCATAACAGAATCCAATCCTTTTCCTAGCAAATATGTTCTTTGTTTTCCGTAGCCTTCTTTGGTAATAGCATTATCCCAAACTTCCCCTATTATAAATCCATCCGGTTTATTTCTTTTAACAGCTTTTCTAACATTCTCAATAAATTCGTCCGTTAACTCATCTGCCACATCTAATCTTATTCCATCCACTCCCATTGAAAACCATTTATCTATAATTCCGCCTTTACCATAAATAAAAGATTGCCATTCAGCATTATTTCCATCACATACCGGTAGATTTTTAAATCCCCACCAATATGCAAAATCTCCATTTTCATTTTTCTTATACCAATTGTAGTAAGGAGATTTTGGTCCCTGAGATGCTCCAACTGTTCTGAAAGTACCATATTCATTAAAATATTTACTGTCATTTCCTGTGTGATTAAATACCGCATCTATTATTACTCTTATTCCTTTTTTATGCGCTTGATTGCATAAATCTCTTAAGCTTTCATTTGTTCCCAAATATGGATCTATTTTTTCATAGTCAGACACATCGTATCGGTGATTTGACTGACTTAAAAATATCGGGTTTAAGTATATTATTTCTGCTCCAAGTTCAGCAATATAATCTAATTTTTCTTCTATTCCCTTTAGATTACCCATAAAATAATCATTGTTACTTATGTCGCCACTCTCATCGTTTTCCCAATTTGGCTCTTCGCCCCACTTTTTAGTAACCCTATCTGCTAATAATGCATGGTTATATTTTTCGCTTTTATAAAATCTATCAGGAAAAATCTGATACATAATTTTCCCTTTTGCCCAATCCGGAACTCTGAAATCATCTTCATATACAGTAATTGTCCAATACGGTTTTCCTTCTGTTGTAATGCATGCACATTTATTTTTAATATCATTTTTTATCCATTTTTCTGTCCCATTTAATACAACTCTTATGCAAAAATAATGAACTCCAACATTTTCAAACTGAATAGTACTTTTAAAAATATTTATGTCATTTTCTGTAGAAACATAATTCATTTTTATTATTTTTTCATTTGTCCCTTTTTGCTGATTTATTATTATACTTGCATCATCAACATATCCACACTCACCAGCAATTTTTAATATTACATCGTATTTCTCACTAATTCCTGTTGTTGTACTTGGCACTTCAACAAGAACCTTTTCTCCTTTGAAATAGTTCATATATTAAACCTCCGAAATTATTTTTTTCCGATAAAATAATTCTTTTTTCCTTTTTTCACAATAATGTAAGCACCATCAATAAACATATCATCTGTTACAACTAAATCAACATTTTCAACTTTATCACCATTTATAGAAATAGCACCATTTCCAATAAATTCTCTTGCTTCTCTTTTACTTTTAACAACTTCCATATTAGTTATAAAATCTACAACATTTACATTGCTTTCAACTTGCTTGATTTCTTGGTCTCCAAATAAATCTAAAATATCTTCTTTTGATAAATCTTTAAATTTATTATTGAATAAATTCTCTGTTAATTTTACTGCTTTTTCATACTCTTCCTTTCCATGTAAGAAAGTAATAATCTCTCTTGCTAAAGCTTTATGAGCTTCTCTTAATTCTGGATGTTCATTGTTTTTTCTTTCATATTCTTCAATCTCTTCCTTTGACAAGAAAGTATAGATTTTTAAATAATCTATAACCATTGAATCTTCAACATTTATGAAAAATTGATATAATTTATAGCTTGATGTTTTATTCTTGTCTAACCACAAAGCATTTCCTTCACTTTTTCCGAATTTTTTACCTTGAGAATCTGTAACTAATGGCATTGTAAATCCATACACTTCATCCCCAGTTGATTTTCTAATCAAATCTAT